>Ga0209810_1001489_pt1 | contig 34847 bp, 34 predicted proteins | sample Coa_R1_7_FD_187159 | JGI IMG/M metagenome (GOLD analysis project Ga0209810, IMG submission 187159) | Surface soil microbial communities from Centralia Pennsylvania, which are recovering from an underground coalmine fire - Coalmine... | ecosystem: Environmental > Terrestrial > Soil > Unclassified... | reverse complement strand
AAGCTTCTGCTCTGTGGTCATGGTCTCCTCCAAATGATTGGGGCGCCTACCCCAATGATTGTTTGTGTCCAGGAGGAACCTGACCACACTTTCTCGTTCCCTGTCAACTCAAGTTAAATCGATCACAGTTAAGCGCATTCTCGGACCTACTAATGTGTGTCGGCGAACGTGATTCCTGCTTTGACCTCTTGAATCGCTTGGTCGATCAATTTGATCGCCGCCGCGCGATGGCCCCCTTTATCATGCTCCGCTTTTTCCAATTGTGTTTTGGCTTTCTCTAAGCTTTCTAGGGCAGACCGCATGTGGGGTTGTTTCTCAGCCCAGACGCGAACGGAAATCAGACCGATCAGAAAGATAGAAACCAGAACGGAGATGATCAGACGCTTCTTGGACATGGCGCTCCTCCTCAGAATGTTAAATGCCTCGAATATTAAGATAAGATCAATCCGATTGCAACGGCAATTTGTTTCCATTCCGAGGTTTCATGATGTGTGGACGACCTTCTGGAACGAAAAGAATTGTAAGTCAGCTCTTGATCATCTAAAATGAAACTAATTTTCTCGACAAGATCTTCTCCACTCGCGGGTCATTTCGGTGCTTCTGTCTCGTCTTGAGATTTAATCAAGAGATCACGAGATGAATGGGCTAAAGTTTCCATTTCTATTCTTTTTCATTCTCCTATTTATGTTTATGGCCGCCTGCATTGAGTACCCCAACACAAACAAAGCGCCCGCCGGTCCGAGAAAAACACCCTCCCTCTCCCTGACGGAGACGGCCCTGCCCGACGAGGTGACTTGGAGAGCCGTCTCCGATCAGAACAACGGGGGCGTTCTCGTGGATGAGGTCTCTTTCGGATCGCTGACCGTCCGCCTCTGGAAACCGGAGGGGAACGGCCCTTTTCCGGCGGTTTTGCTCCTTCCAAGCATTTGGGGTGACCGCACGCTTGAAGGATTCGCGCAGGAACTGGTGAAAAAAGGTTTTGTCTGCTTACAGATGAGCAGCCAACGATACTTCATGAAGCTTCGCAGTCTCTCCTCCATGACGCTCGATTCCATCGCAGCGTCGATTCAGCTTCAAGTGCTCGAGTCCGCCAAGCTCGTCGATTGGCTCGCCCAACAACCCGCGGTCGACCCGGAGCGGATTGGGGTTCTGGGAATCAGCCTCGGCGCCATTGTGGCCAGCTTGCTCACGGAGTCCAAGGAGCGGATCGAAGCGGCCGCCTATCTGCTTGGAGGAGGAAATCTCCCCGAGATCATGATCTCTCCTCAAGGATATGTCAAAAGCAGAATCCGCCGGCGAATCATGCAGGAGGAGGGGCTTACCGAGGCGCAGTTCAAGGAAGAGGCAATCACCGCGCTCAAACCGGTGGATCCACTCACTTATGCGGGGCGGCTTGCCTCCAAACGGATTTTGATGGTGAATGGCCGCTTCGATCGGGTGATTCCTTATCCGAATGCCCGAGAACTGTGGGAAGCGCTGGGGGAACCCGATTGGATCGTCCTTCCCGCCGGCCATTACACTGCCTCCCTCTTCAATGGCTACCTCCGCTACCGAGTCGCCCAGCATTTTCTAGCGCAACTGGCTTCGAAGTGATTTCGTCGGCTACAATGGTTCCCTTCCGCAGGCAGGTTGTAATAAATTGTAAAAGTGAGGGGGTTTTACTCACCCTGGAGTATGGAAGGATGGGGTGCGGGTTCGATTGTAAAAGCGGATGTCTTGCGTCGCGGCAGTGAGAACAAAGACCTTTTCATTATTCGTGTACCGATCAGACAAGAAGAGAAAGAAACCGGTTCTGTCCGGGCTTATCCCGTATGTGTAGCCGAATACCGTCTCTCCGTCTTTGAAGCGGACCATCACCTTTGTGCCGAGCCCCGGGAGAGAAAGGTCGTAATTTTTGCGTATGAGCGGATTTCCCTCGAAGGTCTTTACAAAGAAGATTCCTTTCAGCAGAGAGGGATCGACTTTGATTATCTCACCGGTCGTACTCTCTGTGAGATGAAACCAAGATCTTTCCGTCGAGAAATCGGATGTGGTTCCTTTCACGATTTTTCCGTCTAAAAAATGGAGAACAACCTTTTTCATAAACGCGACCGGATCGTCGATATCAAAATTGCTTTTTCTGGGCCGGCATCACCTCTGACAACCGCCGCCACGTTAAATACATGTGCGTCAGTCCCGGACGGCCGGCTTAGGAGAAATATCCCAAATAGAGATTACACGAAGGAGATTTGCAGCAAGTAGTATGCCCCAGGAATATTATGTCTAATTGGTATATACTGATAGTATTGTTTTTATTGGGAGAATTGTTAATTTTGGCTCGGTTGATCCTGGACGATATTTCGGTCCGCTTTATGAGACTGTAAGTTTTTCCGTCGCTTTCACAAAGCAGCAAAAATTTCTTAGGCCTATGAATTACTTTGAATATAGGGAAATAAAATCATCGATTGAGTGAAGATGATCTGTCCAGTTTTCCGTCATAAACAAAGGCGGGGTTCAGTCAGAAGGAAGATTCCAAGGAAGGCAGTTCAGGCTTTCAGCGGGTCATCGATAGATATCCGGAGATCATCAGGTTTTAAAGCGGCCGACATGTTCGTTTAATGAATTGGCCTGTTCGATCAGCCCGACTACCGCTTGATTCATTTGTTGAACCATCTCCACGCTAATCTGCGTAATCTGATTAATCGCGACGATCGAGTCCATGATCGCATCGCTCCCCCGTTTCTGTTCATCCATCGCTTCTGCGATCTGCTGAAAGCGGGTCGTCACATTTTCCACCGCCTCATTGATCTGCATGCTTCCCTTCGCCTGCTCCTCTGTGGCGGTCTTCACCTGTCGCATGATCGACTTCATCTTCTCGGAGGCGGCCGTGATCTCCTCAAGCCCCCTTTTCTGCTCCTGCATCGCGGTATTGATCTGCTGAATCATGCCATTCATCTTTTCCATCAGCTCCGTCACATGATGCGTTTCCCGCACCTGCTGGAGCGTCGCGATTTCGATCTGTCTCGACATTTCGCTGGAACGCTTCGAGCTCTCCAGGATCTGATTGAGAAACGCGCGCGCCTCCATGGAGAGACGCATCCCCTCCTCCACACTCCGCGAGCCTTCTCGAATGGAGACGACGGCGTCTTTCGCCTCGGATTGGACATCCCGAATGAGCTGGGCAATCTCCTGGGTGGAAGCGCCCGTTCGATCCGCCAGGCTTCGAATCTCATCGGCCACGACGTTAAATCCCTTCCCTTGCTCACCGGCCTGCGCCGCCAAAATAGCGGCATTCAAGGCCAACAAATTGGTCTGACGCGTCACTTCGTCGATCACGGTTAATATCTTTCCGATATGTTCGGTCCGCTCCCCTAACTTGCCGATCACGTACGAAGATTTTTCAACCGTTTCTCTGATTCTCTCCATTCCTGCAATGGTTTTCTCAATCGCCCCGCCCCCCAGCACTGCGGCATCCTGGCTGACCTTTCCGGTTAAGAGGGCCGATTCTCTCGCATTTTTTTCAACTTCCTTAATCGACGCATCCATCTCGTTGATAGAAGCGGTGGTTTCCTGCGCATTAATGGAGAGAGAGCCGACATGCTCGACGACCTCCTTAATCGATTTCGACATTTGTGAGAGCTCCAAGGCCATATCTTCCACAGAGGAGGAGAGCGTCACGGTATTGACCGCGACATGGCTGACGGAAGCGCTCATCTCAATCACAGCGGAAGAGGTGGTCTTCGCGACCAAGGAGAGGCCTTCAATATTCTCCGAGATATCTGTGATGGAAGCATTCATTTTTCCAATCGAAGAAGAGGTGTTCTCGAGCGCCTTCGCTTGATAAACCGCTCCTTCGTGAACTTTTTTGGTATTGTCGAGCAACTGCTTTGAGGTCTTTGTGAGCAGATGCGATGCGTCTTGGATTCTTTGAATCATCCCCTTCAGTCCGGCGGACATTTGCGAGAAAGACAAGGCTAAAATCCCCACTTCGTCGTGCGATGAGGCGGTGATGACCTGGCTGAGATCCCCCTCCGAAATCTTTGAGGCGATATGGGTCATCCGTTCCAACGGGGTGATGATGACGCTGACCGAAACCAATGAAACTAAAATGCCGGAGGATACTAATACGAATAAAACAGAGAGAATGATCAGGGAGAACTTGACTAAACTGCGATGGAGATTTTTTAAAGAGACCCCCAACCGGACCACCCCTACTTTTTTAAGATGATGCTGTTCTCCTTGGCCGATGGAGACCTCGGAGGGGGCGATGACATCGTAATATTCTTGGGAGTTATTTGTGTAGGGGAAGAGGGCGGCCTCTGTGGCCCGAAGCGCCTGCCCGGTGAGCGGATCATTGAGCACGGTTCCGATTTGCGTCTCATCGGTGTGGGCAATCACCTTGCCTTCACTGTTTAAAACAATCACATAGGCGATGTCTTCCGCATGAGCGATCTTTTTCAGCATCGGGACCAACATCGTATTATCCTCGGTGGCGATGCTGAAGATCGAGAGGGCCGCAATATTTTCCGCGAGCGTCAGCCCTTGTCGTTGAAACTGATTTTCGAAATGCTTCTGAATGGCTTTCAACAGAAGGAGGCCGAGGAGGGATCCGATGATAATAAAGAGCAGGCTCATCATTAAGATGAACTTAAATTTTAATCCTCGCTTCAATTTTCTCTGCCGGGTTTCTGCCATGCCGTTTTTCCGGAGCACTTTGTAGAGCGAATGGTGGACGATGACATAAAAGTATATAACTAGGTCCAGTATACCAAAGATGTCGATTTCAGGAGAGGTTTCGCGGATCTCACCAATGCGTCGACCCTAAAATTCTGTTCATAAATTTCCGCGCGACGCCTTGACAGTCTGAGTAACTCTGCTAATCTTGAATCTGTCTTTTATCTTCAGCAGTCGGAAAACCCTTACGGATCATTCGAATGAAGAGAGTGCGACTCACAACGGCGAATATTCTGCAAAAGGTCGGCATCCCGCGCCACAAGCTCCATTTTCTGGAAAAGAAGGGGTATGTTCGGCCCCGTCTCATACCGATGGGGCAATTGGAGATACGGCTCTTTGCCTCTGAAGATCTCGAGAAGATTACCCTCCTTTGGAAGTATCTTAAAGAAGGTTTTAGCGATCAGATTGCCTATCAGAAAGCGATGAAAGATCTCGAACGGGGCAAGCGATAAACGGGACCGCAGTGCGGGGGCAATCGCTCCACAGAGCCGATGAATCGCCATTTCATTCTGAAAGATGGGGCAGGCAGAACCGATGAGAACTCTTTTTCATAAGAGAAGAGCGATCACTTTGAATCGGGGTGAGGGGAGAGGACCATTCGTTCCACCTCTTTCCAAAGAAGATCTTTTCCTTCCTTGCTCTGGGCGGAGGTTACGATCAGATCGGATATTCCAAAGGAGGTTTTGGCCGCTTCGACCTGATCTTTGCGCTGACCCCGACCGATCTTATCCGCTTTCGTCGCCACATACAGGGTCGGCACCTGAAAATGATCGAGCCACTTCTTCATCTCCTGGTCCAGAAAAGCCGTCGGGTGGCGTAGATCAATCAACAAGACAATTCCCCTCAATTGTTTTCGCTTCGTCAGGTAGGTTTCAATCATCGGTCCCCACTGCATCCGCACCGACATCGGCGCTTTGGCATAGCCGTAGCCGGGAAGATCGACGAGGTAGAATTTTCGGTTGATCTTGAAGAAATGAATCAACTGCGTCTTCCCCGGCGTCGAAGAAACATAAGCCACCTTTCTCCCCAAGAGAAAATTAATCAGCGATGACTTCCCGACATTCGAGCGCCCGATGAAGGCGATCTCCGGAAGAGACTCCTTCGGACAGTCTTCGATCGCCGCACACCCTTTGATATATTCCACCGACGTCAGCTTCATGACGCCGATGCTGCACGAAAGCTCTCTAAAAATCAAGAGCGTTCTCTTCTCTTTCCCTCACCCCCTTCCATCGCCTTGAATGAAATCGTTATAATGAACTCATGGAATAAAATGAAGAATGATGCGGTTTAGACAAGCGCCCGCGTGCCGAAACATCCTTACACCACCCTTGAAAAAAACTGAACGCCACCTTGGAAAGGAATCCCGACCATGAAAATCAAACTTTGTCCCGGCCGCTCCTACCCGCTGGGGGCCACCTGGGACGGCGAAGGGACGAACTTCGCCCTTTTTTCCGAAAATGCCACTGCTGTTGACCTCTGCCTTTATGACGACGTTTATGCAAAGGAAGCCTCCACCGTGATCCGCCTGCGCGAACAGACCGATCAGGTCTGGCACGGCTACCTCCCCGATGTTGCACCGGGACAGCTCTATGGATACCGGGTCCATGGACCGTATGAGCCGGAAAAAGGACACCGGTTCAATCCGGCCAAACTGTTGATCGATCCTTACGCCAAGGCGATCTCCGGCAACATTCAATGGAGCGATCTCCTCTTTCCCTACCCGCTGGCCGATCCGGAGAAGGATTTAAAAAAAGATGAGCGGGACGACGGCGCCTCTGTTCCCAAGAGCGTTGTGATCGACACCGCCTTCGACTGGGGAAACGACCGCCTGCTTCGAATCCCCTGGCATAAAACAATTATCTATGAAGTCCATGTCAAAGGCTTCACCATGCAACACCCGCAGATCGATGAGAAGATTCGCGGCACCTATGCCGGGCTCGCCTCCGAGCCGGCGATCCGCTATCTGAAGGAGCTCGGCATTACGGCGGTCGAGCTGTTGCCGGTCCATCATCATGTCGATGACATGTATCTCATCGAAAAAGGTCTCTCGAATTACTGGGGATACAACACCATCGGATTCTTCGCCCCCGACTTCCGCTATGCCGCCTCCAACGAGCGAGGAGGCCAGGTCCAGGAGTTCAAGCAGATGGTCAAGGCGCTGCATGCCGCCGGGATCGAGGTGATCCTCGATGTCGTCTACAATCACACCGCCGAAGGGAACCATCTCGGACCGATCTTGTCCTTTCGAGGCATCGACAATCTCGCCTATTATAAAACCGTTCCCGATCAGCCTCGTTATTATATGGATTATACCGGCTGCGGCAACAGCCTCAACATGAACCATCCGCGGACCTTGCAGCTGATTATGGACTCCCTCCGCTACTTCGTCAACGAGATGCATGTTGACGGATTCCGGTTCGATCTCGCCTCGACTTTGGCGCGGGAGCTGCACGATGTCGACCGGCTCGCCTCGTTCTTCGACATCATCCATCAAGACCCGGTCCTCTCCCAGGTGAAGTTGATCGCCGAGCCGTGGGATGTCGGCGAGGGGGGCTATCAGGTCGGCAACTTTCCGGTCCTCTGGACCGAGTGGAACGGGAAATACCGCGATGCCATCCGCCGCTACTGGAAAGGAGACGACAGCCTGATCGCCGAGATGGGATGGCGGCTGACCGGCTCCAGCGATCTGTACCAGCACAACGGGCGGCGGCCGTACGCCAGCATCAACTTCATCACCGCGCACGACGGCTTCACACTGAACGACCTGGTCAGCTATAACGAGAAACATAATATCGCGAACGGAGAGGAAAACCGGGACGGGATCAATGAAAACTACAGCTGGAACTGCGGGGTGGAGGGGCCGACCGACGATCCGGGAATCATCGCCCTTCGCGAGCAGCAGAAGCGAAACTTCCTGGCGACCCTCTTTCTCTCACAAGGGGTTCCGATGCTCCTCGGCGGGGATGAAGTGGGGCGCACACAGCATGGAAATAACAACACCTACTGCCAGGATAATCCCACCTCCTGGCACCACTGGAATTGGAGCAAGCGCGACCGGGCGCTTCTGGAATTCACGAAGAAGTTAATCGCGCTGCGACGCGAGCATCCGATTTTCCGTCGCAGGAAATATTTCTCCGGGAGAAAGATTCGGGGGGCCGACATCAAAAACATCTCCTGGTTCCGGCCCGACGGCGAGGAGATGACCGACAACGAGTGGAACACCTTCTTCGTGAAAGTGCTGGGGCTTCGGCTGATCGGCGATGATCTGGATGAAACCGATTCGGAAGGGAATCCGGTCCGGGACGACTCCTTTCTGATTTTGATGAACGCTCACCACGAGCCGATTCAATTTACCATTCCGAAGGAGCCGACCCCGCAGCTCTGGGAGATCTGCATCAACACCGCCGACCCTGATCAGAAGCCGGAGCGCTTCAAGAGCGGCGAGATTTTCCCCCTTCCGGGAAGGGCGCTGGTGCTGTTCAAACGGGTCGACCTCTGAGGGCGGAACCCGCGGAACGATTTTCATCGTAGAGACGTCCCGGCGGGACGTCTCTACGCTTTCGGGGGAAGGCCGGTGGGTGTTTTGCTCTCCATCATCGCGCGGAGGACCTCCGCAACGCTCCAGGCCTGCGCGATGCAGCCGCGGCCGATGTGCGGCGCCTCGGCATCGAAGATCTCGCTGATCGTGCCGACACCGTTGTCATAAAGGTGGGTCTCAAACGTCTTGAGAAGCGCCTCCGCTCCCGGCCCTTCTCCGTAGACCTTCCGCCAGGCATCGAAGAAGGGGCCGATCAGCCAAGCCCAGACCGTTCCTTGATGATAGGCGGCATCCCGCGCTCTCAGATCGCCGAAGTAGCGGGGCTGGTAGTTCTTGTTATGTGGATCAAGACTGCGAAGCCCGACCGGCGTAAGGAGCCGGTCGGCGGTGATCTCGACCACCGGTCGCCATCGCTCATTCAACAAGACCGGAAACCGAAGTGAGATCGAGAAGATCTGATTGGGGCGGAGGCTTGCATCATCGCCGTGTTCCCCGTCAATGACATCATAAAGGTGCCGGCCGGACTCATACCAGAAGCGGGCATTGAACGATTGATAGGCGCGATCGGCCAGATTGGAGTATTCCTGAGAGGGTTCTCCCAACTCGTCCGCCCAGAGGGCCATCAACCGCAGCGCATTGTACCAGAGCGCCTGAATCTCGACCGGCTTGCCGCGGCGAGGGGTGACGACCCAATCGCCGACCTTGGCATCCATCCAGGTGAGCGGGAGCCCTGGTGCCCCCTCCCGAATCAAGCCGTCGTTCGGATCGACGCCGATGCCGAAAAGGGTTCCCCGGAGGTGGTGCGCGATGACCGATTGAAGCGCGGGGAAAAGGGTCTTCAACAGCTCTTGATCTCCCGTGATCCGCCGGTAACGATCGATGGCGTGAAAGTACCAGAAGGTGGCGTCCACCGTATGATAGAGCGCGGTCCGCTTCCCTTCGGGGAAGAGATTCGGCAGAAGACCGTCTTTGAGATAATGAGAGAAGGTTCGCAGAATGGCCCCGGCCTCGCGGTGGCGGCCGGTGCAGAGGGCCAGCCCTTCCAGGCTGATCATCGTGTCCCGACCCCAATCGGTAAACCAATGATAGCCGGCGATGACGGTTCGCGCCTGATCTCCCGACGCGCGCGCCAGGGCATGCTCTTCAAGTCGGCTTCCCGGAAGGACGATAAACTGATCGGCCGCCAAAACAAGCTGCGCCATCACCCCGTTTCGGGCCACTTGCGGCGCGAGGGCGAGAAGTTTTTCTTTTCTGGACTGCTCTGCCTCGAAGAGGGCGGCGGGGGGAAGATTCAGCAGCTCCCACGCTTCGGTGCTGGCGACCAGCGCCACCGATTCCTCCGGAGCGAGCGTCACCGGAAAGTAGCCGGGGCTGTAGCATTCCGCCAGAAAATCGTGCCCCCGCTCCTGCTCCACCTGATAGAGAAGCGGTCCGCTGTTCTTCTCATCGAAATGAAAAGCGCGTCCGCCTGGTCGAAGACACAGTTTGAAAGAGGGGGCCTCTTCCGCCAGGTTCAGTTCGCAGCAGCCCTGGAAGATCCTCACCGGGATCGGCCATTTCAGATTGGCCTGCAGCGGCTCGTCGTGGCCTCGGAAGGTCACGTAAGGTCGAAGATTCATTTGAATCGGTCTCGATCCTTCAAAACGGTAGACCACATAGGCGGTGTTTTGGCCGTAGGGCATGATGATCCGCTTTTCAAGAACGCCCTCTCCGAGATCGAATCGCCAGGTCGGGACCATCCACTGCAACCGGAACTCTTGAAGAGAGCGGCCGACGTCTCCTTCCAACGCGCCGTCGGGCCGCTCCGCTCCACTCAGGAGAAGAGTCCGGTCTGAAAGGAAAACCTCTTCATGAAGGAGCGGAAGCAGCACGGTTCTTCCCCACTTTGGAAGATTTGGAATAAAGTGCCCATGGTAGCGGCGGGTCGGAACACCCAGAAGGGTCCCGGAGGCATAGCCGCCCAAGCCGTTGGTTACCAGCCATTCGCGCGTGAGGAGGAATTCCGGATCTTGAGATTGATTCCATGGAAAGGTCAGGATCGGTTCATTCATCGGTCGTCCCCCCAGTCATCAGACGGGAATGGTGGTTAGGCCGCTCTGGCCGAGAGAAAAACAGCCGACCCGCCGGGAAGCCGCCATCCGTCAGGTCGGTAGGGGCGAACCGCGCCCGGCCCGCCGTAGCGCGGATCATCGCTCGACCAGATCATCTGCCAGCCTTCTCCGGTCGCCGGCGCCAGGAGGGGCTCCGGGGCGGGCCGCGCATCGAGGTCCGGTCCGAGGTTCACGATCAAGAGCCGATCATCCCCTTCCTTCCCAAAGAAGCGCAGCGCGAAGGCTTGGGGTCCCAGGACCGCCCCATCAATCGTCTCTCGTGACTGAAGGGCGAGGATCGGATCTTCCCGGCGCAATTTGAGGAGATCTTGGTGAAGGAGATAAATGGCGGCGTGCTTTTCGCGTTCGGAGAGATCGAGCTTGGAGCGTCGAAACGTTTCCTCCGCGCGGGGATCGGGAACCGCTCGTTGCGCCTCGGGGGTCGCATAGCTCGGAAACTGTGAGAGGAATTTTTTCCTCCCCTCCTGGACCAAGGGGGCCAGCATCTCATTGTGATCGGCGAAAAAAAGAAACGGACTGCTCGCGCCGAACTCCTGTCCCATAAAAAGCAGCGGCGTTTCCGGAGCGAGGAGAAGAAGGGCGGTGATCGCCCGAACGCCCGCCGGGCTCGCCAAGGCCGAAAGACGCTCGCCCCGGAGGTGATTCGCAACCTGGTCGTGATTTTGGATGTAGTGGATGAAGGCGGCGGCCGGCTCGGTCGTGACGCGCGATCCCCTCGGCTTATTTTGCCAGAGGTAATATTGTCCCTGGTAGAGAAATCCGCGCTTGACGGCTGAGATGAGCTCCTGCGCCTGGCCGCAATAGTCGGTGAAGTAACCCTCCCTCCGGCCGGTGAGGGCGACGCGCGCCGAATGATGAAAGTCGTCGTTCCAGAGGGCGTCGAGACCGTATCCCCCTTTTTCCACCGGCGCCAGCGCGATCACCTGCTGCGGCTCATTCTCCGCGATTAAGACAATCTGCCTCGGCCCGGCGACCTCGCGGGTCCGTCGTGACAGCTCCGCGAGAATGTGGGTCGGACTCGCATCAAAAATCTGCTGCGTCGCATCGAGCCGCAGGCCGTCAAAGTGGAACTCGGAGATCCAATAGCAAGCGTTCCGGATAAAAAAGTCACGGACCTCGGAGGCGCCCGGTCCGTCGAAATTGATTGCGTCTCCCCACTCATTTAAATAGCGGTCGGTAAAATAATCATCGCTGTATTCTCTGAGGTAGCAGCCGTCGGGCCCTAAGTGGTTATAGACCACGTCGAGGATCACCGCCACGCCTTGCCGGTGAGCGGTGTCGATAAAGCGCTTGAGCGATTCGGGATCGCCATACATATGCGCGGGCGCGTAGAGCGCCACCCCGTCATATCCCCAATTCCAGCGGCCGGGAAATTCGGCGACCGGCATCAGCTCAATCAGGGTAATCCCGATTCTCCGTAGCTCTTCGATCTGACGTGCGGCCGCGTCAAAAGTCCCTTCGGGGGTAAAGGTTCCGACATGCAATTCGTAAAGGACCTGACCGGAGAGGCGCGCCCCCCGCCATTGGGTATCCTCCCAGTGATAAGCGTCCGGATCGACCACCATGGAAGCCCCATGCGGGCCGAGCGGCTGGAAACGCGAACAGGGATCGGGATACCGCTTTCCGTTTTCAAGTTCATAGCGATAGCGCGCGCCGGCGCCGATTCCTGGAATAACACCGGAAAAATAGCCTCCTTTTTCCGGCGACAAATGAAAGATCGCTTCCGTTTCTCCCTCAATCACGACTGAAACGCGCCGATGCTTAGGAGCCCACACACGAAATCGAACGCCATCCTCTTGAACCTCCGCTCCCAATTCCAATCGCCAATGCTTTGAGTTTTGAGCCATGCGATATCCTCTCAGACGATCAACATTCATTCTCCCCGCTCCTATCAAAATTATAGATGTTTGGGTTGAACCGTTGCAAGGAAGTGGATCGGGCCTCAAGGTAATAGAAGAGGATACAGGTCGCTGATCGAAAGAAAAAATGAAAGGATTGTGCCGCGATCAATGTGGGAGGATAGGAAAGGCCGGTCTAACGGGTCTGATCGACTGAGGTCTCTTCGGGTGACGATTTGACACCGAGCTCTTGAAAGGTGGCGACCTCGACCCGATTCTTGCCGTTGCGTTTTGCGCGGTAGAGGGCAAAGTCGGCCGTCGAAACAACTTGAGAAGCATGCTGGAAATCGGGATCGGGCATTCCGGAGATGCCGATGCTGAGGGTCACCGGTTTGCCTTTGGGGAGAAACGGATAAGCCTCATTGCAGACCGCTTCCCGAATCCGCTCCGCGACCTGACGCGATTTCTCTCGGGGCGACTCGGGAAGGAGAATAGCAAATTCATCGCCTCCGTAACGGGCGACCAGATCGACATCACGTAATTGAATTTGAATCAGACGGGAAAGATCGTTCAGCACCCGATCCCCCGCCTCGTGACCGTAGGTATCATTAATCTGTTTAAAGTGATCGACATCGATCATCAGGCAGGAGAAGAGGGTCCCGTATCGCTGGGCGCGGGAGAATTCCTGCTGCAAGACCTCGCGGAAATAACGTCGGTTAAAGAGACCGGTGACCGGATCGGTAATCGCGAGCTCCTGAACATGTTTTAGAAGCGACTTGTACTGCTCATTTTTCTGGGTCAAGTCGTCCTGAAGCTGCTTCATGCGAAGGCAAGCCTTGACGCGCGCTTTCAGCTCGCGGGCGTCAAACGGTTTGGTGATGTAATCATTGGCCCCTTGCTCGAAACCGAGAACCTTGTCCTCGGTTTTATCTCGAACGGTAATCATGATGAGGGGGATATTCGCCGTTTCCGGATGGGCTCTCAACAAGCGGCAGACGTCGTGCCCGGTGATGTCGGGGAGAATGACATCGAGGAGAATCAGATCGGGCGGCCTCCGCCGGGCCTGCTTGATCGCCTCCGCGCCGGTATATGCCCATGAGATCTCAAATCCCATCTTTGCAAAGATCGCCTTGATCTGCTCGACCTCGAAAGCGCTGTCATCCGCAATGAGAACGCTCGGCATATCCCCTCTCCATCTGTTTTTGAAGCGTAACATAAAAAGAGGGGATGTCAATGTGGAGACACTTTCCTCTATCTCACTACAGTGATATATAAAATCATCGATCGAGGCGGCGGGATGGAAGAGGGGGAGTTGAAGGAGCCTGTTCTCTCTCGGACGGGACCGGCGGAACTCTGGAGAAAATCAGCCGGTTTTGATCCGATTGGGAACGAGGGAGATCATCGAACGGGCCAAGAGAGGAGGTTGATTTCCTGAGATAGAGTTGAGGCTTCGTCATGATCCAATCGGGCTCAAACGTTACATAATTTAAGGCAAACGTATTGATCTCTTGATCCAAGATCAGGTAGCCTCCCGGTGTGACAAATGGGGCGTAAGTTTGTATTTCAGTCAGCGGACGCGACTTCAGCCCATCTTCCAAAATGACCATGACCTTATCATCCGGCCGGATGAGATTGTCAATCGACGCCAGCACCAAGGAGTCGAGCGGCTTTCCTTCCAGATAACAGATATTTTTCCGTCGCGGCAGTCCCATTGCATTTTCAACGATGCTCATGACGAAGTGGCGTTTGCCGCCGATTCTCGCAAGGATTGTCGCGGAGTATAGGGCCGAGAATTTACTTTTGGCGCCAATCTGGATGACCCAGTTTGGTTCCATCTTTAAGAGTGCTCCGGTAACCAGCACATCCCATCTGACGTTCAGGCCGCTGTCGCTTCTGACTGCTTCTTGGATCTGCATCATTCGCCTCCGAAAGATTTTTCAAGAAAGTGGCAAGTCGATTCAAATATTATGCAACTCACATACCTCGACGTGGCACATGAAAGAGAGAATAGGAGGCTATTCCCGAAAGGAGACTCGTTGTTATTTTGTATGCAGTGAAGAAAAGAATTTGAAAATGTTGCACGGTTTTGCAAAAAATGAAAATGATTTCCGATCTCTATTTGCACGATGTCGTTGGGACCCTTCAGCGTGCGTATCTTGAAGGAAGGGGCGGGATCGGAAACGAAGCTGAATGGAGATGGAGAGAAAAGTGGAGGCGGCGAGCGGATTTGAACCGCTGCATCGCAGTTTTGCAGACTGCTCCCTTAACCACTTGGGTACGCCGCCTTAAAGGAAGGTTATTCTAGCAGACCTTAAATTGAAGTGCAATGCACAAAGGTTGGAAAAGTTAGAAACGGAGGGTCTGGCCATCTCGTAAGAGATGGACCCCTTTCTTTCGAAGCCCTTTGATCTGGCGCCGGATCTCACCGAGGTAGGGGGGCTTCATATGATAGACATAGAGGGGAAGATCGGGGCGATGAACCTTGTTGAACTCTTGGAAGGTCAGTTCCGGCGTTAAATGACCCGAAATCATCGCGAGCCGAGAGAGCTGATCGGGGAAAGATGATTCGACGAAGATCGCTTTCAGATTCTTAATTTGCGAGGCAATTTTCCAGAGCTCCTCCGTCTTCCACGTATCCCCGCTGTAAACGATGGCCGATTGGTCATCTTCAACGATAAACCCAACCGTCGGCACGATGTGACTGACATGAATCGCGGTGACTTTCAGCCCCTCGACTTCCATCGGCTTTCCGACCGGAATGACTTGATAGGAGAGAATTCGATTCTCCGAGGTCGGAAGCTTCGTGAAGTCGGGCCAGAGGTGACCGTTGAAGAAATGCTTCTGGAGAACATCGATGACCTCGGCAATGCTCACGATGACCACCGGGCTTTGAATTTTCCCATAGAGGGTTTCGGCCAAAAAGGGAAGGCTTTGGATATGGTCGAGGTGGGCATGGGAGATGAAAACATATCGGATCTGCGTCAGCTCCGGCAGCGTGAGCGCGCCGCACAGGGTGCCCGCATCCAGGGCGACCGATCGATTGACGAGAAACCCCGATGGGTTGTAACGAATCGCTTTTCCTTTTTTCTTTTCGTAAAAATCAGCGCCGTAACAGCCCAACACCTTGATTCTCACTCCGCTTCCCTCCTCGCGGCCGACCGGTCACTTCTCGCTTCAACATCGGATAAAAATTCCTACTTACAATGCGCCTTTTGCGCTCTTCATCGCGTCAATGGTGGTCTGCATCCGTTTCATGTACAAGCTTTCAAGGACGCTCTTCATATGTGGATACTCTCCCAGAAGCGCTCTGACCATCTCCCCCGGAAGCTCCAAAAGTTCGGTTTCGAAGACGGCAAGGACATCGGCCGTCCGGGCCCGTCCGGTCAAGAATGCGACCTCACCAAAAAAGTCGTTCTCATTCAGGAGGCCGAGGAGAACCTCTTGGCCGCCGGTATGGGTGACCACTTTGACCTGCCCCTTGACGATAATATAGATGGAATCCCCTTTTTCTCCCTCACGAACAATGAAAGCGCCGGGGGGATAATTTCGTGCCGTCGTCCCCTCGATCACCTTTGCAAACTCTTCTGGGGTGAGATTCGCAAAGAGCGGGATCACGCCATGGCCGTGAAGCTTCTTTGCGGCGGAGGGGGGCGCCGCCTCTTCATGATCGGAACTTTCAGTGACAGAGATCCTGTCTGAGCCGTTCGAGCATTCCGACGACGCAATCGATTGCATCTTATCCGCGAGAGAGGTCCGCTCCATTTCAAACGACATCTCTTTCGGCTGGGAAGAATGAAATCGATCGAGCGAAGCGATGACTTCAGTCTGTTTTGCATCGGAAGTTGGAATCGATGAAGCGGAAGGAGAATCGAGGATCATCTTTGGATCGGTTCGCCCGCGCGCCTCGATATGGAGCGACTGGAGTCTCTGTTTCGCCTCGGGATGATTCGGCTCTAAATTGAGGATCATCTTATAGGCTGCGATCGCTTTCACCAAGAAGCCGTTTTTCGAGAAGGCGTTCCCGGCGTTCATATAGGCGGCAATCGCCTCCTTTTTCGCGCCGATCTTGGCGGAGTACTCGCCGACGCGAAGAAGGTACATTGTGTTCGTCGGTTCAAGCCGCGTCAGCTTCTTGAGGATCGCAACCGCCTCTGGCCACTCCCCTTTTTTGATGCAGAGATGAAGGGCTTCGTTCAGGGCATCTCGCGATTCTTTTTGAGCCGTCATGATCCTCTAACCTTAACCTACGGGCAGGGAATCGCCTAAGACTAACATATTCTCTGCAAATTGCAATATACATAATTTCAATTGGTCATCAGCAGAGAAATGAGAGTAAAAACGCCGAGGACTTCTGTCTCCCGACCCGCTCAAAGACCATACAAATTTTAACCGATTTGTATATTCCAAAGAAAGAGGTTCATCTTTTCCAAAAGCGGATCGGGGAAATTGGACATTGGCCCTTCTCCCTTTTTCGCCGCGTTGCACTCCCTTCACGTTTCCAATATAATGCTCGAAATGCGCCCCCTCAATTTGACCGGTCAGGATTTAAAACGTTCCGATTTTTATGAGGTCGTCTTCGATCGGCGACCCGTTCGCCTGGCGCGGGAAGCGATCGAAAAAATGCGCCGCGCCCGCCGTGTGGTTGAGAAGATGCTCTCGGAGCATCGCATCGTCTATGGGATCACCACCGGCTTCGGGAAATTGGCCGACCAGAAAATTTCGGAGGGGGAGATCCGCCAGCTCCAGACCAACCTCGTTCGAAGCCATGCCTGCGGAGTCGGTCCTCCCCTCTCCCAAGAACAAACCCGCGGCATGATGCTTTTGCGGGCTCAGGTTTTGGCCGGAGGCCATTCGGGGGTTCGCCCGGTGGTGGTCGAACGGTTGATTGAAATGCTCAACCGCTCGGTCCATCCGGTGATTCCGAGTCGGGGATCGGTCGGGGCGAGTGGAGATTTAATTCCGCTCGCCCATCTGGCGCTCCCGCTGATCGGGGAGGGGGAGGCCTTCTTCAATGGAAAGCGCCTTCCGAGCGCCCGCGCGTTGCGGCAGGCCGGTCTCATGCCGATCACGTTGGAGGCCAAAGAAGGGCTGGCGTTGGTGAACGGAACCCAAGCCTCCCTTTCGCTCGGATTGCTTTCGTTGCAAGCGGCGGAGCGGCTGGCGGAGAGCGCCGACGTCGCAGGCGCCATGTCGCTCGAAGCGTTGATGGGAACACCGACCGCCTTCGATCCGCGGATTCAGCGGCTTCGCCCTTATCCCGGTCAACAGAAGGTCGCCCGAAGAGTTCGCGCGCTGCTCGCCAAAAGCGAGATCCGGGCCTCGCACATCACCTGCAGTCGGGTGCAAGACCCCTACTCGATCCGATGCATTCCGCAGGTCCACGGCGCGGTCCGGGATGCGATCGCGCATGTTCGAAGGGTTTTAGAGATCGAGGCCAACAGCATCACCGATAATCCGCTTGTTTTTCCGGAGTCGGAAACGATTCTGGCGGGAGGAAATTTTCACGGACACCCGATCGCGTTGGTGCTCGATCTGCTCGCCATCGCCCTGACCCAACTGGGGGTAATCTCGGAGCGACGGACGGCCCAGTTGGTCGATCCGGAGTTGATCGACCTCCCCCGCTTTCTCACCCGGCGTCCAGGCCTTCACTCCGGGTTGATGATGCCTCAGGTCGCCGCCGCCGCGCTCGCCTCCGAATGTAAAGTGCTGGCGCACCCCGCTTCGGTTGATTCCATTCCGACCTCGGCGAATCAGGAGGATTATGTCAGCATGGCGATGGGTTCGGCGCTGAAACTCGATCAGATTGTCTCGAATGTGGAGGCAATTCTCGCGATTGAGTTGATCGCGGCGGCGCAAGGAGTGGCCTTTCACGCGCCGCTCAAACCGGGGAGAGGAGTCGCCAAGGCGATCAAGCGCCTCCGGGAAAAGGTCCCGCCGTTGGAGGAAGACCGCTCTTTGCGCGATGAGATCGAAATCGTTTGTCGGATGATTCGAGAAGGGACGTTTGCCTTTGAAGTAGATGACGAAAGGTGAAATTCTGAATCGACGCGAAGTCGATTCGCAAGCGCCCTAGCCGGTCCCGGCAAGAAAATGGCGCAGGAAGAAAAAATTCACGACGATCAGCGCGACAAATAGGACGAGGGAGAAGATGAAATAATATTTCATCCGGTAGCGGCGCCAAAGTTTTCTCATGGAAGAAGCCGCTCCCGACGCAACGCGGCGATCTCCTGTTCCATTCTCTCCAGCCGGTCCATCAAATTGAGAATAATGTCGATTCCGCCGAGATCGATCTGAAGCTGGTTTCGAAGCCGCTCGATCTTAGCCACGCGGCGAAGCGCCTCCTGTGGAAATAGCGCCTCCTCTCCCTCGATCGGGGTGATCAGCCCTTCCTGCATCAACCGCCGGACCGATGCGATCGAAAGATGGGTCATCCGGGCCAATCCCTCGAGGGTCACAAAACAAACCTCCTCCCCCGAATCTTCCTTTCGGTAGACCACCCACTTTTGGATCGACTTCATCCGCCGCCTCATCATCACCGCTCCTTCGCCAAACGCGCCAGCTCTTCAAAAAGGTGCCGCTCCTCCGGTGAGACCTGCGCCGGGATATTGATCTCAAGCCGGACATAGAGGTCCCCTCTTCCGTTCCCCCGGATGGGAAGTCCCTTTCCGCGGAGTCGAAACCGTTTTTCCCTGCGGCTGCCCGCCGGGATTTTCAAGGTTCCTTCGCCGTCGAGGGTCTGAACCCGGACCTCGGTTCCGATCACCGCCTCCCACGGCATCACTTCAATTTCGGTCTCAAGATCGTTCTGATTGATGATTTTAAAACGGGGATGGGGCAAAAGGTGAATGCGGATGAAGAGGTCTCCCGGAGGACCGCCATTCTCTCCCGGCTCTCCCTGTCCGGCGAGTCGAACCCGATCTCCGTCGCGCGCGCCCGCCGGGATGTTGACCGTCATCTCCCGCTCCTCGATCACCCGGCCGGTTCCGCCGCAGCGAGGGCAGGTCTGCTGTCCGACCAGACCGGTACCGTGGCAAACGGGACAGAGGGCTTGTCCCGCAAGCCGGACCCGCCGCTTCGCCCCGTGGACCGCCTCTTCCAGAGTGAGCTCCATCTCCGCTTCGATGTCGCTTCCCCGCAACGAGCGCGCGGCACCGGCGCGGCCGAAGCCCCTTCCCCTCCGGCCTCCCCCCGTCCTATCACCGAAGAGCGATTCAAAAAAATCAGAAAAGCCGCCGAACCCTTCGAACCCCCCTTCATATCGAAAGCTCTCGCCCCTCGCCCCCTCACCGCGCCCGCCGGGGGGCGGGGTAAAATCCATTCCTTCCCGCCACTGGGGCCCGAGCTGATCATACTTCGCTCGCTTCTTCGGGTCGCTCAGGACCTCGTTCGCCTCGTTGAGCTCTTTGAATTTCCGCTCAGCCTCTTGCTTCCCTGCCCCCGTGTGGAGATCGGGGTGATATTTGCGCGCGAGCTTGCGATAGGCTTTTTTGATTTCGTCCTGGGTTGCGGTTCGGGGGACACCCAAGATCTCATAATAATCCCTGAATTTCACCGCCATGCCGACCTCTTGTCACGAATGGACTCTTTGAGATGATTTTAACACATCAGAAAGTGGAAAAAAGGTTATTTTTTTGCGGAATCTTTTGAAAGCGCGCCGGTCAACGAAACGGCGCTGGAAGGGACCGCCTGGGCCGCTTTTTTTCGCAGGGCGCGACTTGTTTTTAATCCAAAGAGCATCACCATCGTCCCCATCACAATATAGAGCGAGGCGAGATAGAAATGCGCTTTCAGGTCGATCGGGGACCGAACCGTTTTAAGGACCAGGTAGAGTCGATAACTCCAAATCATCAGCAGAATCGATCCGGAGCGGATGAGCGCCAGCGCCGCCCGCGGCGTCATCTCGGTTTTGCGGAGCCCGACCCGAAGAATGGAGGTCGAGATCCAAAGGGAGAGGAGCGTGACCAGCAGGTGAGGAGCAAAAAAAGGATCGTCGGATTGAGAGCGAAGGAGGAGATAAATCCGTCCGAGCGCCACCGCAAAGAGGATGAGACCCGATCCGATTAAAAATTGTTGTGCGCGCTTCGACATACGTTCAATCCTGAGTGGAGCAAGATCATAACATGGCCGCCTCCTCACAGGCAAGTCGGTCCCCTCGGGATTGCTTCACGCTTTGCTTGTCTCCGCTTTGACACTGTGCTAGAATCACCTCGAATTTAAGAATGAACTCCATAAATGAACCTTATATGTGTTTCTGCATCGGTTCCCTTCTCCCTTCATATGAAGACCTCTTTTGACCCAACCAAACGGACTCTGCTAAGATGGATGTAAGATCAGCAACAGAGGAAAACCGTTCAGAAGAGACGGTCCTCCCTTCTAAAATTGATCCTTTTTTGACGGTGATGACATACAATATTCATCACGGAAAGGGACGGGACGGCCGGGTCAACCTAAAGCGAATCTGCAGCGTCATCCAGGAGGGGAAACCCGACCTGGTCGCCCTTCAAGAGGTCGATCGGGGAATGACGCGGAGCGAGCGACTCGATCAGGGTCGGGAGTTGGCCGATCTGCTTGAAATGCATCATGTCGCCGGGCATAACTGGTATCTGGGAGAAGGGGCTTATGGAAATGTGTTTCTCTCCCGATGGCCGGTCACAATTGTCGGTAATCTAAATTTGAGCGTTCCGAGGCATGAGCCGAGGGGGTGTCTGCTGACCGAAGTCCATCATGGCTCCTCGCTCTTGTTGGTGGCGTCGGTGCACCTGGGCCTCGGAATGGCGGAGAGAAAGCGTCAATCGCTGACGATTCTAAATCAATTGAAGATGCTTTATGCAGATGAACCGATCTTGATCATGGGAGATTTTAACAGCCTTCCTTTTTCATCGATTGCGCGCCGATTCCGATCCTCTTATACCGATGTTTTCGAAGAGGCCGGCGTGGGACGGAGATCGACCTATCGGAAAGTCGGTATTCCGCTCCGTCTCGATTATATTTACGCATCCGATCATCTCCTCCCGGTGAAGGCCCATGTCCTCCGAACGCAGACCGCTTCGGTTGCTTCTGATCACTTTCCGCTGATCGCGCAATTTCTGTGGAACAATCGAGATGAACAGCGAGAAAATCATCAGACCGGAGAGGAACTGCTATCGTATCGCTCAGACCGATCAAATTGATGTTCTGATTGATGCCGCTCCTTATTATCGCGCCCTCTACCATTGCATTACGCAAGCACGCGAGCGGCTTGTCTTCTTAGGATGGCAGTTCGACAGCCGCGTCTCCCTTCTGCGCGGCGAGGAAGCCGAGCGGGCGCGCTACCCGGTGCAATTCCTGCCGCTTCTGGAAAAGGTCGCCGAGGAGCGTCCCGGCCTGCAGATTTATATTCTGGCCTGGGATCACTCGATCATCTTCGCTCCCGAAAGAGAGTGGTGGCAGTACTATCGCTTTCAATGGTCCACCAGCGATCAGATCCGCTTCGTCTTTGATTCTCTTCATCCGGCCGGAGGAAGCCATCATCAAAAAATCGTTCTCGTCGACAACGCCGTCGGATTCTGCGGCGGACTCGATATCTGCGGCGATCGATGGGATACGCCGCAGCACCGTCGACAAAATCCCCTTCGGAAAAATGAGGACGGCACCGCTTATAGTCTCTTCCATGATGTCCAGATCGCGATTCAAGGAGAGGCGGTCTCCGTGCTGGAAGAGATCTTTCTCGACCGATGGGCCGCGGCGACCGGCGAGCGACTCTCTCCGCTGAAGTCGGCTTCTCCTCGTCGATGGGATCTTCCGCACACGCTTCGCCTCTCCGGCGGGCCGGTCTCGATCTCGCGAACCGTCCCGGTCGGCGCGTGTGGGCAAACCGCACCGATCCACGAGATCGCGCGTCTCTACGATGATGCGATTGCTTCGGCCGAACGACTGATCTTGATTGAAAATCAGTATTTTACTTCCCGCCGCGTCTTCGAAGCGCTTCACAAGCGGATTTCAGACACCCGTCGGCCCGGCATTGAGCTAATCATGATTCTTCCCCAAGCGGCTCAGAACTGGAAAGAGGAGCTGGCGATCGGATTCGAGCAGCGGCGCATGATCCAGCGCTTGGAAGCGGCGGCGAAGGCGAATCATTGCCGGCTTGGCATTTACACACCGATTAAGACCGGGAAAGCCTCGCTGCCGCCGACGCCGATTTATGTCCATAGCAAGGTGCTGATGATTGACGACCGGATTCTCTCCATCGGATCGGCCAATACCAGCAACCGAAGCCTCGGGCTCGATACAGAGTGCAATATCAATATTGAAGCGGAAGGAGAGGCGCGGCGGTGGGAGATCGCCCGGCTCTGTTACACGCTCTTGGGGGAGCATCTGGAGCAGCCTGCCGAGGCCGTTGAATCGCTGGTCCGGGAAAGAGGAGGCTGGGTCGCTGCGATTGATGCCGCTTGGTCTAAAGGACAAGCGGGGCGGCTCCATAAAATCAATGAGGCCTATCCTGAGACCTGGATCGATCAGGTTCTTCCGGAAGGAATCTGCTTCGATCCCGAGTCCCCGCTCAGTCCGGAAAATATTTTTGAGAAATTATTCTCCTGGCCGACTGAATCGGTGGATCCGGATGGAACAGAAAAAGTAATCGACAAAAAAGCGGGGGAACCGGAGGAGCAAATTAAAGAGACTCCTCCAGAGGAATCAAAAAGGAATACGTTTCTGAAAGGATTTTTCTTCTTTCTCTTCCCGCTGGTCGGTTTTCTTCTCTATTCTCTCTTAGAGCAAAAAGGGATCGACCTTCACACTTGGATGACCTATCTTGATGAAGCGCGATCATCGCCCTGGACCATTCCGATTTTCGTCGCTGGAACAGTGATTGCGAGCGTTACCTCATTTCCGATCATCTTTTTTCTTATTTTGGGCGGAATTTTATTCGGGGCCTATTGGGGGGCGCTGTTGAACTGGTCGGCGGCCCTCGCCGGCGCCACGATTTCCTATTTTCTCAGTCTCTATCTCGGAAGGCCGCTTTTTCAAAACCTTGCTCAGAAAACTCCGGCCCTCACCGAATGGATCAAGCAGAAAGGCTTCTGGGCCATTTTGATTCTCCGAGTCATCGGCATCTTTCCATTTACCGTCGTCAACTTCGTCGCGGGAGCCAGCCGAATTCGCCTCCCCAACTATCTTCTGGCGACGGCGCTGGGGATGCTTCCGGGAAGCGTTCTCATCTCTTACTTCTCCGATGCCATCTTGCAGGGGACCCTTCATTATAAATCGAAAAGCGCCCACCTCCTCTGGGGCTTTTTGCTGGTCCTCCTTTTTTGGCTCAGCTCCTCGCTCTTGAAGAGGTGGTGGCTGCGCCGGCAGCAGGGCGCCGTTGGGTAACGGATCGATATTGAAATAACCTTGGGGCAGAAGTGATCAATTCAAGTAGGTTGGGAGAATCTCTTCCGGTCCTTTAAATGCAACACCAAACTCCTTGCCCGCCTCATTTTCTTCCGTGCAAATATTGTCTTCCTGAAGCAGGATCAATTGATCACGGGTGAGCGGTGGGCGGAGGAAGATCCGCTCGGTCAGGCCGGCAGGGCCTCTCATCGCCCAAATCGGCAGATGAATTTTCGGCCGCGAGATCTTCTTGATTTGAAGGATCAGATCAACTAGCTCGTTGAATGTGTAGGTCTGCGGGCCGCAGAGCGCATAGCGCTTTCCATGGCTTGTCGGATTTTTGAGCGCACGGACAAAACAATCGGAAACATCTTCCACCCAGACCGGCTGAAGCCGATTCTCTCCAGGACCCAATACCGGAACCACCGGGGAGTAAGAGGCCCATTTCGCGAGGAGATTGACGGAGCGGTCTTCCCGGCCGAAGATCAGCGAGGGTCTAAAAATCGTTGCATCGAGTGAGGAGGATTGGACAAGCGCTTCCGCCTGCCACTTGGTTTGATGATAGCGGCTCGCCGCGTTCGGGCGGGTCCCAAGCGCGCTCATGTGGAGGAGGCGACGCACTCCCGACTGTCGCATCGCCTCCACCACGTTTTGCGTTCCCTCGATATGCAGCTTCTCAAACGTCTGGCCGTCCGGCTCGACAAGAATGCCGACGAGATGAATCACCGCGTCGGCCCCTTTTACGCCATGAAGCAAGCTTTCGCGCGAGCCGATCTCCCCCCGGATCCATTCGATTTTTTCATCCTGGACGAAGCGGTGTTGTTTGCCCCGATCGAGCAGTCTCACACGCTCCCCTTGTGAAAGGAGGCGGCGGACGATGCTTCGTCCGACAAAACCGGTTCCGCCGGTCACAAAAACCATCAACCTCCTTGCGGCGTCGACTCCGCCTGCTTCGTTCGATCAGGATCGAAGACTATCTTGCAAACGGAAGGAGTTTTTTCCACCGGGGATAGGTGGAAATTCCAAGCAGATAATTCACAGGGCTGAATCGGAAGAAAGCGGTGAGGAATCCATCGAGTCCGATCAGCCACATCGCCGCTTTCGCGAAACGGCTCCGCGTCGAAAAGAGGGCAAAGATCGGGAAGAGAACCCCAATCGAATAGCGTATTCCACGATCCAAACCGCCAACATTATATACCTTCATCATGCGTCCTCCAAGCAAGAGTTGTCAACTCGACCTTTCTAGGTCTAGTCCATGATAACGTCAATCATTCGACCGCCACAATTCCCTCTTTGGGAGGATTCGAGGGTCCTCCATCGGGAGGAGAAGCGCTCTGGTTTCTCCGTTCCGCATCAATTCAGGTATACTTATTCTTGTCTGCTTTGATGCGCAAATGATTTCTTGTGGAGATATTATTGACTTCCTCCAGATGCTGGCCTATACTATCGTGCCTTATTAGGAGGGAGAAACAGAATCCACCCTTGGCTGCCCTGTCGCGGATGAGGTCGACGTAGAAGCCTGAGAATATGTAAAGATGGCATCTGAAGTTCCCGCACCTTCCACTACCCTTCCCAGCGCTCCCGTTGAGCTTCGAAGAGATGTTTCTATTTGGGGCTCGTTTACCTGGGGATATGCCGACGTCGGCGCCGATGTCTATGTTGCGTTAGGGCTGGTAATGGGCGCCGCCCATGGAGCAACCCCGCTTGCCTTTGCCTCCGCCGGTTTTGTCTACATCCTGATCGGCTTCGCTTACACCGAACTCGCCTCCGCTTATCCCGTTGCCGGTGGAGGGCAGTATTATTGCCTTCGTGGGCTCGGAGATATCTGGGGCTTTATCGCCGGCGCCGCCCTTCTCCTCGATTACACAATCGATATCGCTCTTTTTGCCGCAGCTTCCGCAGGCTATATCAACTTCTTCTTTCCGTCAATTCAAGCATTCTCTGTGGACATTGGACCTTTTCAGGGGATCAACCTGATTTGGGCCGCCGAATCGCTGCTTCTAATCGTATTTTTGATGATCCTTAATATTCGGGGAATTCGGGAATCCTCTCTGTTCAATTCGCTGATCGGCGCCATGGATATGATTCTGGAGGGAGCCATTATCGTCCTCGGCTTTCTCTTCGCTTGGAGACCGGAAAAGGTCGTACTTCAGTTTCGGAACGATTTTCCATCGGCCGAACAATTTTTCTATGCCGTCTCAGTCGCCATTATCTCTTATGTCGGTTTAGAGTCAATCTCCCAGGCGGCCCAGGAGACCCGCCGTCCGGCAACGATTATTCCCAGGACATCGGTCTCTTTGATTTTCGTCGTTCTTCTCTTCGCGATGGCCTTTCCGATCTTAAGCTTGGGAATTCTTCCATGGCAGGCCTTGGCCGAACGAGAGTCCGATCCGGTGGCCGCCCTGGCAAGCGCCATTCCATACGTCGGCTTTTTGGCCGGTCATGCCGCAGCCATTTTGGGGGCGACGATTGTTTTAATTTCCGCCAACACCGGCGTCATGGGAGCTTCCCGACTGACCTACAGCATGAGTGAATCGCATCTGCTCAGCTCCTGGTTCAACGCGGTTCATCCGAAATATCGCACGCCGGTTAGAAGCGTGGTCTTCTTCTCCGGTGTGGCCGCCGTCGAGGCGATCTTCAGTTTTTTATCCGGCCCGAAGGCGATGGATACGATGGTCAATATGTACGCCTTCGGCGCCACCCTTGCTTATCTGCTTAGTTTCATCGCTCTGATCGCGCTGCGGATTAAAGATCCTTACACCCCTCGACCTTATCGGATGCCGTTGAATATCAAAATAAAGGGGGTTTATATCCCGGTGCTGGGAATTCTCGGGGCTGCGGCGACTTTGGCGATGCTCGCCGTGGTCATCTGGACCCATGCGCTCGGCCGGATTGCCGGTCCCGGCTGGGTTCTGCTCTGGTTGGGGGTTTATCTGCTGTATCGATGGCACAACAAGCTTCCCCTCTTCTCCAACATCAAAAGGGATTGGGAGAAGGAGCAGGTTGCGATTCTTACCTCTGCGGAAGAATTCGATCTTTTAGAACAGTACAAGCTGGCGCTGGCAGAGCGGGATAAGAGCGAGGCCAAACATGCTTCAAAATAAAGAGCGAATCATTCGTACACTTCAATCCCTCCCCCTCCGGGAAAAGGTTCTCGCGATCAATATCCTCCTCTATATTTTTGTCGGCGGGGGCATTCTCTATCGGGCCCTCTTCCGCAATGCTTCCTGGCCGGCATATCTGATCGGTATTGCCTTTTTATCGATGGGAATGTATCGCTTTTATCTTTTCTATAAGGCATTGACGAGAGGAGAGAGAGGGGGGGAGGTTGCGGAAAAATGATCGATCTGATCGATCAGATCAATCCGCTGGGGGCGGTGATATCCCTGTTCTTTGTCGTCTCGCTCGTTTCAATCCTCTGGTGGATGCTTCACCCTCCGGTCTATATTCCGGCGGCCGCTGCAAAAGCGCGCCGATCGGTCTTTGCCGTTAAAAGGATCTTGGTGCCGACCGTCGGTCTGCCCTACTCGGAACGGGGGGTTGAATTGGCCTGCCGTCTCGGCGCCGAGCAAGGGGCGGAGATCTTTTTGATTTACGTGGTGGAGGTCCCACGCACGATGCCGCTCGGAATCCCTCTTCCAGAGGCCGAACACGAAGGGAATGAGGCATTGGAGCGGGCTAGCTCCATCGTCAAGGTCCATGGTCTTCCCTCTCAGAAGATTCTCCAGCGGGCCCGTTTGGCAGGAGAAGAGATCGCCCGGATCGCGCGGGAGCGGGACGCCGATATGATTATCTTGGGGATCCGGTCCGAAGTCGGGCTGCGGGGTGAACTGCTCGGGAGAACCTCCGATATTGTGCTCCGGCACTCTCCCTGCGAGGTGCTTATTGATAAATTACCGAAGGTAACATAGCAGGGCTGCGCCGGAGATTCGATCAGAAAAACTTGATCTCGGCGCAGGTCAAGCCGAGGGGGAAATTCCCCTTTGAACTTCTTTGTCCAAACGATTATACTGTAAACAACGACGATTGAGGAAACAATGCATATTGTCATTCTCGGCTCCGGAAGGCTCGGATCGCGTCTAGCCAATGCCCTGGTTCAAAAGGGACATCACATCGTGATTGTCGACGCGGAGGAGACCAAATTTAAAAATTTGGAGGAGCACGAAAATATCCAGCGGGTCAGCGGGGATATCTTCAATGAAGAGACGGCCGACCTGGTCTTCGCCGAACCGACCGATGTCTTTATCGCCGTGACCGGCAGCGACAACGTGAATCTGATGGTGGCCCAGGCGATGCAAAAAAAGTACAAAATTCCAAAGGTTCTCATCCGGGTCTTCGACCCGACCCTCTCTTCAGTCTATCGCGATCTCGGTCTCGAGACCGTCTGCCCCACCAATTTCGCATTGCAGGAAATGCTGAAGATGTTGGAGAAAGGAATCTGACGTGTACATTATTATCGTCGGCGGTGGAAAAGTCGGCTACAACTTGACGAAGCTTCTTTTGGCCGAGAAGCATGAAGTGCTTTTAATCGAAAAAGATAAAACGAAAACGCCCGGTTTGGCCCGTGAGTTCGGAGAATCGTTGATGGAAGGCAATGGCTCCCGCGTCAGCGTTCTTCGCGAAGCGGGGGCCAACCGAGCCGACGTCCTGGTGGCGGTCACCGGGACGGATGAAGACAACCTGGTCGTCTGCCAGGTCGCCAAGGCGGTTTTCAAATGCCCCCGCACGATCGCACGAGTCAACGATCCGCGGAATGAATCGCTCTTCTCCACATTGGGGATCGATGCCACCGTCAGTTCGACCCGCCTGATCGACTCCTTAATCGAAGAGCAGGTGAAGGCGGAGGATATGGTGATCCCGTTGGTCACCCTCCGCGCGGGCAATGTTGAAATTATCGAGGTCGATCTCTCCAGCTCCTCCTGGATCATGGGAAAGAAAATTCGGGAGATCAGCCTTCCGGAGGGGGCGATCTTCATTTCAATCATCCGGGGCGATGAAGTGGTGATTCCAAAGGGGGATACGGAATTGGCTCCTGGAGATAAAGTGGTCGCGCTCGTCAAGAAAGAGTCGGAGCAGGCGCTTCGGGAGATGCTTTAGCGCCGATCCATCCGGTCTTCCCTTCATTCGCCCGATCTTCTTCCTCCCTTTCTATCCGCCCCGATTCTCCTTGACAGAAGGCTGCGGGATTCGCTACCATCCCAAGATTCCATGAAGATCGCGATTGCCTCAGATCATGCCGGTTTCGGGCTGAAAAATCGTATTCTCCGCTATCTGGCCGAGAAAAAGGTGGAGGCGCTCGATTTGGGAACCGACGGCCGTGATTCGGTCGATTATCCCGATTTTGCATGTGAAGTGGCCGAATCGGTTTCGATGGGGAAAACGGATCGCGGCATCCTCATCTGCGGAACCGGCATCGGCATGTCGATCGCCGCCAATAAGTTTCCGGGGGTCCGCGCCGCCCTTTGTCATAACGCTCTCACGGCCGAAGCGAGCCGGCGCCACAACGACGCCAATATCCTCGTTTTGGGAGAGCGGGTCCTTGATGAAGAGGCCGCGATCCAAATTGTCCGGATCTGGCTGGAGACCGAATTTGAGGCGGGGCGGCATCAGCGGCGGCTCGATAAAATCCGAGCCATTGAGGGAGCCCACTCGAATCGGCTCTCGTCTCCGGGGTGCTGACGTCCACCGAGATCATCCGAGGAACTCGTTCACCGCTTCGAAAAACGACGTCGAGCGGAAAGGGTATCGTCAAGAATCGGTTCAACGAGATTAGAGGATTTTGAAATGAGCAATGAAAAAGATTTCAGTTTAAAAGCGGTCGATCCGGAGGTGGAACAGGCGATCCTTCAGGAGGAGCGGCGGGAGGAGGAGAAGATCATCCTCATCGCCTCCGAGAATTATGTCAGCCGTGCGGTCCTGGAAGCGCAGGGATCGCTCATGACGAACAAGTACGCCGAGGGATATCCCGGACGGCGCTACTATGGCGGCTGCCAATATGTGGACGTGGTCGAGTCGCTTGCCATCGAGCGGGCCAAGCAACTCTTCGGCGCCGAGCATATCAATGTCCAGCCCCACTCCGGCTCGCAGGCCAACATGGCGGTTTACTTTGCCGTCCTCAAACCGGGCGACACCATTCTCGGGATGAACTTGGCCCATGGGGGACACTTGACGCATGGAAGTCCGGTTAATTTCTCCGGCATGCTCTATCGGGTTGTTTCCTACGGGGTCAAAAAAGAGACCGGCCGGATCGACTATGACGAAGTGACTGCGACCGCCGAGCGGGAGCGACCGAAGATGATCATCGTCGGCGCCTCGGCCTACTCCCGCATCTTGGACTTTCCGAAATTCAGAGAGATTGCCGATCGCGTCGGCGCCTATCTGATGGTCGACATGGCGCATATCGCCGGCTTGGTGGCGGCGAAGGTTCACCCCACGCCGATCCCCTACGCCGATTTCGTGACGACCACCACCCACAAAACATTGCGCGGCCCGCGGGGTGGGATGATCCTCTCTCCTTCAAAATATGCCAAGATCATCGACAAGACGATCTTCCCTGGCATTCAGGGCGGTCCGCTGATGCATGTCATCGCGGCGAAGGCGGTCTCCTTCAAAGAAGCGCTGAGTCCGGAGTTTTCCGACTATCAGCGGCAAATCGTCGCCAACGCGGCGGCCCTGGCAAAGGGGCTTCTCTCCAGGGGATATCAGATCGTTTCGGGGGGAACCGACAATCACCTCATGCTGGTCGATTTAACCAAGCAGGGAATCACCGGGAAAGAGGCCGAAGAGGCGCTCGATGCCGCCGGGATCACGGTGAACAAGAATGCAATTCCTTTCGATGAGCGTCCGCCGGCCCAAGCGAGCGGGATTCGCCTCGGAACGCCAAATGTGACGACACGCCGGATGAAGGAGAAAGAGATGGACGAGATCGCCTCCTTGATCGATACGGTGCTCCGGCATCGAAAGGACGAGAAGGTGCTCGAAGAGGTTCGGCGGAAAGTTCAAACCCTCTGCAAGCGATTTCCACATTAAAGGCGGGGGTCGGGGGCCAGGGGTCAGGGATCGGGGAAACAAAAGAGCAAAGACGGAACGATCGATATCGTTTTTTCTTTTGAATTTCCGGCCCCCGGCCCCCGACCCCTGACCCCCGATCTATAAAGATGCAATGCCCATTTTGCAGCCATCTGGAAGATAAGGTCGTCGACTCCCGCCTCAGCAAAGAGGGGGAGGTGATCCGCCGCCGTCGGGAATGCCTCCACTGCCAACGACGCTTCACCACCTATGAGCGGGTCGAGGAGATCTTTCCGATGGTGATCAAAAAGGACGGTCGGCGCGAGCCGTTCGATCGCCAGAAAATTTTTTCCGGATTAAAGAAAGCCTGCGAGAAGCGGCCGGTCAGTGTCGATCTCCTCGAATCGGTCGTCACCCGAATCGAAAAAAAGATCCAAGAGATGGGAGAGACCGAAATTGAAAGCCGGGTCATCGGCGAGGAGGTGATGCGGCAGCTCCACGGCATCGATCAGGTCGCCTACGTCCGGTTTGCCTCCGTCTACCGGGAATTTAAAGATGTGAATCAATTTATGTCGGAGCTAAAAGCGCTCCTCGGAGAGCAGGGACAGGAGAAACAAGGGGTCGGGGGCCAGGGGTCAGGGGCCGGCGAAATAAAAAACAAAAAATAGAATCAGAAAATTAAAATAAAAAGGGATGGAGAATATCCATCCCTTTTTATTTCGCCTCTGCTTTTACCGGCCCCTGGCCCCCGGCACCCACCCCCTGTATTTAGGCGAAGAGCAAAACCCCGATCAGAACGGCGACCAGATTGATCACTTTGATCATCGGGTTGATGCCTGGTCCCGCCGTATCTTTGTAAGGATCGCCGACCGTATCCCCGGTGACCGCCGCTTGGTGCGCCGGGCTCTTCTTCCCGCCGTGATGCCCCTCTTCGATATACTTCTTCGCATTGTCCCACGCCGCCCCGCCGGAGGTCATCGAGATGGCGACGAAGAGACCGGTCACAATGCTCCCGACCAACACGCCGCCGAGCGCTTTCGGGCCGAGGATCACCCCGACGATCAGCGGCGCTAACACCGGGATTAACGACGGCACCATCATCTTCTGAAGCGCGGCGATCGTGACAATATCCACGCAGCGGCCGTACTCCGGCTTGCCGGTCCCCTCCATAATCCCATTGATCTCCTTGAACTGACGTCGTACCTCTTCGACGACCGCTCCCGCCGCTTGCCCGACCGCTTTCATCAAATAGGCGCCGAAAAGAAAAGGGAGCATTCCGCCGATAAAAAGTCCGACCAGCACCAGCGGATCGGAGAGGTCAAAGGTCATCGCCGGAGCACCCGACGCGCCGGCCTTCGAAACGGAGCGGGTATATTCGGAGAAGAGGACGATTGCGGCCAACCCGGCGGAGCCGATCGCGTATCCCTTCGTCACCGCCTTGGTCGTGTTGCCGACCGCATCGAGCGGATCGGTGACATCTCGAACCGCCTTTCCCATGTTGGCCATTTCCGCGATTCCCCCCGCGTTGTCGGTGATCGGACCGAAGGAGTCGATCGCCACGACAATTCCCGCCATCGTCAACATCGCCTCCGCGGCAATGGCGACCCCGAAGAGTCCTGCCAGAGAGTAGCTGCCGAGGATGGCCGCGCCGATCACCAGAACCGGGAGGGCGGTTGATTGAAGCGACACGGCGAGGCCCGCGATGATGTTGGTGCCGTGTCCGGTGACAGAGGCCTTTGCAATCTCCTGGACCGGGCTGAACTTCTTGGCGGTATAATAGTCGGTGATCACCACCAAGGCCAGGGTCACTCCCAATCCGATCAGCGCGGTGAGATAGTAATTAATGACCGGCGTATTCCCCACCCCATGCATCAGCCATTCGGTCACCGGGTAGAAGGCGATTGCGGAGAGGATTCCGGTCGCGGCGAATCCTTTGTAGAGGGCCGGCATGATTCCGCCGCTTGGCCCCAGCTTGACAAACCAGCTTCCGACGATCGTCATCAAGATCGCCACCCCGCCGAGAAGGACCGGAAAGAGGATGGCATTCTTGGCGCTGGGGAAAAGAAGATGCGCCAGCGCCATCGTTGCCACGGTCGTGACGGCGTACGTTTCAAAAAGATCGGCCGCCATGCCGGCACAGTCGCCGACATTGTCGCCGACATTATCGGCGATCACCGCCGGATTGCGCGGGTCGTCCTCCGGAATCCCCGCCTCGACCTTCCCGACCAGATCGGCCCCGACATCGGCCGCTTTCGTGTAGATGCCCCCGCCGACCCGGGCAAAGAGCGAAATCAAGCTCCCTCCGAGCCCCAGTGAGAGAAGGGCTGGAATCGTCTTCTCTTCTCCGGCGATGGCCGAGGCAACCGCGTAGAATCCGGTCACGGCGAGAAGTCCCAAACTGATCAGGAGGAGACCGGTCACCGCCCCGCCGCGGAAGGCGACCTGCAGCGCCGCGTTCATTCCTTGATGCGCGGATTGGGCCGTCCTGGCATTGGCCCGAACCGCGACCATCATTCCGACATACCCGGAGATCCCGGAAGCGACCCCGCCGACCAGGAAGCCGACGGCGGTCAAAAGCCCGAAATGCTCCGACCAAAAGCCCGAGACCCAAAGGAGAACAAAGATCGCGACCGCGACAATGGAGATCGTTTTAAATTGCCGGATCATGTACGCCTGGGCTCCTTCATGGATCGCCGCCTGAATTTTTTTCATCTCAGCGGTTCCCGCTTCCAGCTTCATCACCCAAAATGAGAGATAAGCAGCATAAGCGATGCCGATGCCGGCGCAGATGAGCGAGAAGAGTATGACAACCGATGTGTTCTCCATGGTGATCTGTTCTCCTTATATTGAAATGAAAATCAAAACCGCTCTGTGAACCGTCATTTCGCGCCGCGAAAATAAAGTCGATGATTCATTAAAGAGCGACAAGCAGATGGAAATCAACTCCTTCATATAGCCTAAAAATTCCGAAACTTCAATCCCCGCCTTCTTCGGCGATGATCCTTGTCCTAAAGCGAGAAGCAGCCCGACAAGAAGATATCCCGATACGGTAAGATAAAGACGGTCCGTTTCCACCGAGCGGCTCCGCAGTCCAAGGGGATCCGATCCGGAGCGACCCTGTCTTTTCGGACATTTTTTGAGCGTCAAAATCTTTTATTTTATGAACAGAATTCATGAGTTGTCAAGGCATTTTCTCCCTTGGTGGTGATATTGATGAATGCCTCTTTGTAGATCATGATCGAGCTGTTTGGAATTGTCCGGTTCGGACCGACCAGATCGCTGACGGTGACTCCAGAAAGATTTTCCTGATCGGCCGAGACGATGAGTTGAAACGCCTCGAATACATTCTTGCCCGCCTTCAAAACGGCGGAGGTCTGATTCGTTTTCTGTGCGGTTAATGAGATTTCCCTTCGAATTTTAACAGTGGCATGGTCGGTCCAGACGACCATCGCCTCTGTGGTCTGAATCGACCAGAGCAGCATGACAAAAGAACAAAAGAGCATCCAGCCTGCCGAGGGGAGGAAAACCACATTCTTTTTCCTCTTTCCATTCTTCTCCTAATATACAGACAGGGTTTGATGAAGGAGGCGTTACAATGAAGGGCCTCTTCGCGCGATCGGAAGGACGTATCAGCTCAGATCAGATCTGATTTGAGCTGGAATAAGCCTCAGAAAGATAGCAGACTTTTTCCAGATGGCTATGGGGAATCGGCATCAAATCGAAGAGAGAAAAAACCTTAAAAGAAAAAAGCTTTTTCAATTAAGAAATCTGTCGCGCGGAAGGGTAAGTAAGTAGCGCATCACAGCGGATTGCTCCGTTATGCGCACGTTGAATGATTGAAGGGGTTTCTTCGGAGATATGAGAGGAGATGCAAATGATGATCTGGAGATCTTTAAATTTATAGCTTGACAGACAATTCTGTCTAGTATAGACTGCAGGTATGGTGAATTCCCGAACAGAGAGCGAAGCGCGTCTCCGGATTCTCGACACGGCCCGGGACCTTTTCTATCGCAACGGGTATCGCGCGACCGGGATCAACGAGATCATCCAGAAATCCGGCGTTGCCAAAGCGACGTTTTATGCGCACTTCCCCTCCAAAGAATCTTTGGCATATGCCTATGTGGAATCGATGAACCGGGAGGAGCTCCGCGTGCTGGAGGAAAGCATGGAGAAGTTTTCCGGACCGTACGAGAAACTAATCGGCCTCGTCGAGTTTCTCATTCCTTGGTCGAGAAAGCGCCATGAATACTATAATCGGAGTACACGCCAGAAGTAACTATGTATATT
>Ga0209810_1001487_pt1 | contig 34852 bp, 28 predicted proteins | sample Coa_R1_7_FD_187159 | JGI IMG/M metagenome (GOLD analysis project Ga0209810, IMG submission 187159) | Surface soil microbial communities from Centralia Pennsylvania, which are recovering from an underground coalmine fire - Coalmine... | ecosystem: Environmental > Terrestrial > Soil > Unclassified... | reverse complement strand
ATCTCTTATGGCACAATAACGGGTGAGGTTGTCGCTCATTTTAGGTTCTCCAGTGTCTGTGGTAAGCACTAGAGTACCCAATGCGGCAACCTCTACGCCCTCCTTCCAAAAAGTGTACGGCAGTGAACTCAGTACCATAGATTTGCTCCTTAAAGTTTGTTAAGCCGCCGCGCGCTAGACGCGCGTGGTATTCACGAGGCGACTGCTGCCAACGTTAGCGCGCCACGTAAGGAAAACGCTGACGCTGACGCCACCGCAGGAACAGAGAGGTGATGGCGGCGCTCAGACAGCCCATGGGCAGCCAGTACAATAGTTGAAATAGCGTGAAGAACGCGATCTCCGTGCGCGGCAACACGAGCAGACTTATCACTGCCATATGCAAGATGAGAAAGATCAGCGCGCGGCACGTGCCGGCGGCAACCTGCGCCGACGTTGTCAGCCCGGTCAGGCAGCCCGCCGCCACAGGGGCTACCGGTGCAAGCACAAAGAGAAAGAGCGGAAGATCTGGCTTGCGTGCGTTGAGCGTATAGATCTCCAGCGTCAGCAGACAGAGGGCGGAGGCAACTCCGAAAAAGCCAAAAGCCCGCCAGGTAGCCGGCCCTATGCGCCGTGCCAGACTGCGACGCGGCGCTTTCTCGCTCCAGGCTTCCACAAACGCCTGCCCGATTAAGGACGGGTCACCGTGCTCTTGCATCGCGGCGTACAGCGCCTTCTCCTCCGGCAGACCTTGCTCCTGGTACTCCTCGACGATAGCCCACAGATGCGCCTCCGCCTCCTGACGGAAGCTCTGGCGGACCGCATAGGGCACGATGCCAAGCAGCGGAGCGCACAGATAGTCCAGGTAGTCCTGCACCTGCTCCTGTGCGTCCACAGGCGCCGGTTGAGACGCAGAGGCATGCCGTTCAGGCTGGCTGCTCACGCGGTAGGTCTCCCAAGCGCGGAGCCTGGGCAATGAGCGCGTTCATCGCCTGGGCAAACTTATCCCAGACCTCCACTCGACGCGCCAGTTCCGCGCGGCCCGCTTCGGTGATGGTGTAGATGCGGCGCGGTCGTTCGCCTTCCAGGTGCTCCCACTCCCCCACGACCAGCCCATCCTTTTCCAACGCGTGCAGCACCGGATAGAGCGTGCCGCGTTTGAACTTCAGTGCCTCGCCGGCTCGCTCTGCAATGGCCCGCCCGATGGCATAGGTATGTTGCGGCCCCTCATTCAGTATCGCCAGCACGAGGGTCGGCGTGTTCCCTTTCAATAGCTCCCGCTCATCATCCAAGGATGTCTCCTCCCCTCTTTGTTATACACTGAAGTATATTCGATAATATAGAATATGTCAAGCCCTCAAATAAAAATTGCCTGCCGTTTTTGCTGTGAACATCGGCAGGCTAAGACCCCTGTCGGCCCAATGGTTTAGCGGGGATCGCCATCGGTATAGACGGCAATCTGCGGCGGGCCGAAACGGTGCGTGGTGGGATAGTATTCCTCCAGGAGAAGCAGATGGTCGTCGGGGGCGATGGTTTCGGTTTCGGAGACGGGCATTGCCTGCACCCCCTTGCGGCTTTCCGTACGCCGCAACGCCACCATAATTCCCTGTGCCCGCAAGGCCCCGATGGTCGCGCCGGCCAGTCCCCTCTCTGTGATCTCCTCCGGCGCGAGCCAGCGCAGTGCCAGGAGGCGCTTGCCGAGCGTAAAACCCTGCTCTACCCCCGGCTGAAGCGCACACGCCACGAACGTCGCCGCCGCCGTCGCCGCCGCGTTGACCGCGCGGTCGATCCCCAGCCCGACGCCCAGCTTATCCGCCAGTTCCGAGTCATAGATGCGAATGACGCTGCGCAGTTTGGGGTTGATCATCTCCGCCTGGTGGGCGATGCGCAGGCTGTCCAGGTCGTTGGTCGTGGTGACGATGACGGCGCGGGATCTGGCAACGTTGGCCTGCTGCAAGATGCTATCGCGGTTGGCGTCGCCGATGATGACGTGCATCTGATCCTGCAACGCCGGAACCGACTCGTGATCAGGGTGCCGCTCGATGGCGACGACCGGTTCGCCGCTGCGATGCAGCTCCTCCGCAACCCGGGTGCCCACATCACCCAACCCGATGACGACGATATGGTTGGTCAAGCTGGTCGTGCGATGGCCCAGAGCCTGCTCCACGCGCACGGCCACAATGTAGTCGGTGATGATGCCGAACACGATGGCGGCCAGCGTGACCGCGGCGATCATGACGCCGCAGCCGTAGAGCTTGAGCCAATCGGGCGCGTTGCTCAGGTTATAGTCGCCAAAGCCTACGGTCGTCATCATGGTGATAACAAAATAGAAGCAGTCGATCCAGCGAGGCGAACCGGGCAGCGCCGCGTGGAAGACAAAGACGCTCACCATCATCAGGCTCAGCAGCGCCAGGAACGCCGCGCGCAGGACGCGGGGGGTGCGCCGCCAGACGCGCTGCAAGGTGCTGGCCGGAAAGAGTGGGCGGTGGAGCAGGGCGAGCAGTTGCGCTCCCAGGCGGCTCTTCCCTGCATGGGCCGTATCCCTGGGAGGCAGGTACCCGGCCAGGCGCAGGCGCTCCGTCGCCGGGCCGGAGGCGGCTGCGATCAGCGCATCGCCCGCCCTCAACGCCGTCTCCGGGGGAATCGCTGCCTCCTCCTGCGGCCCGGCAGCGGGGCAGACGCGCCACGGCGCGGGAGCGGCGGACGCTGTCGGCGTGCCCCGAGAGCGTACCAGGGCGAGCGGGATGAGGTTATGCTGGGCGCAGAAGGCGCCGATAGGCTCGCCCAGACCCGGCGTGGTGGCCGTGAAAGCCAGACGCGCCACGTTGAGATGACAGCCGCCGATGGCGAAGGCCCGCGCTATCTCCTCGCCCAGCGCGGCGGCGACGAACACGGGGGCGGTCAGCAGCGCCGGGCTGAGCACGTTGCGAACGCTCGTCTCGCGCCCGATGCGGTCGGCCAGGTAGCGATCAAAGACGCGCACGATGATGGCAAGCTTGGGGTTGAGCCGCTGCGCGTCGAGCGCCGTCTCGATGTTGATCAGGTCATCATCGGTAACAATAAGGATGGCGCGCGCCGTCTCGATGCCGGCTTCGCGCAGGCAGCGTTCCGAGCGGGCGTCGCCTTCGATGTAACGGGCCGCTCTGGCCTGGGTAGTCTCTCGCCAGGCCGGGCGGATGTCGCGGGTAACGATGACAAACGGCACGCAGAGCGCGTGCAGCAGCTCCGCGATCCGATATCCGACGTGGCCCAGGCCGCAGATAATGACATGGTTATTCAAATTACGGTGGGGCTGTGTACGCATGGCTCTGGCCTGTAGCAGGCTGTAAAAGGAATACGGCGGACTCTGGATGCGCCTGTCCACCCCCTCCCCTATCTACCGGTAAGTTCCTGTGCAGACAGTATAGAACGGCGCCCGCCGGATGTCAAGCAACGCCGGGGCCGGGCATTGGAGACAGTCGGGAGGCAAGGACAGCGGTGGGTTCCGACGGTGCGCAGGGCCTACAGAATCCTTACCAGGAGAGCCGGGAACAAAGGGCAGTGGTGGGGCCGTCCTGGGAATGATTTTCTTTACCACGCAATATTACTGGCAATTTAGGGTATACTTCCGGTTGACAGACTGGATTATGCACGCTATACTATCGGTCAAGCAGACGCGCCTTGACGGAAGAGATTACATTCTCAGCCCAACGAAGCCATGTCACCCGTATTGCCTCTGAAGCCCAACCCGCTGCCTGCCATCTCTATTCTCGGCCTGCCCGTCCATGATGTAGATATGGACGCGGCGCTGGCCCAAATAGACCGCTTTATTGGCTCCGGCACGCCCCATCACATTATCACCGCCGACTCCTCGATGCTGGTGATGGCGCAGGAGGACGCCCAGCTGCGTTCCCTCGTTGCCGCCGCCGATCTGGTCACGCCCGACAGCGCCGGCATCCTCTGGGCGGCGAAGCAAGTCGGAACGCCGCTGCGCGAGCGCGTCTCCGGGGTCGAGATCGTCGAACGGCTCTGCGCCCTCTCGCCGGAGCGCGGATATCGGCTCTATTTCCTGGGCGCGGCGGAGGGCGTGGCGGAGCAGGCGGCGGCGAGAATGCAGGCCCGGTATCCGGGCGCCCAGATCGTCGGCACGCATCACGGCTTCTTCGGGCCGGGCGAGATGGAGGCCGTGCTGGAGGACATCCGCTGCCAGCAGCCGGATGTGCTGTGCGTGGCGATGGGCATTCCCAAACAGGAGAAGTGGATCGCCGCGCACCGCGAGGAGCTGGGCGTGCCGGTGCTTATCGGCGTGGGCGGGACGTTCGACGTCCTCTCCGGCAGAACGCGCCGCGCCCCAGCCTGGATGCAAAAGTTCCACCTGGAGTGGCTCTGGCGCGTCCTGGTAAACCCCCGTAAAATCAACAAGGTGCTGCTGCTGCCCCGATTTGTCCGACTCGTGCGCCAGGAGCAGAAGCAGGCAACGCTCGACGGTCGGCAGCATAGGAATCGGTAAGGCGTTGGGGGAAAATGGCTGGCATCTGGTTAGCACGCCGGCAGGCCGTTATGCTGCCGCGCGGAGCCTGGAGCAGTTTCCCTTTCTAGCGCAGGGCGTGACCTTACGGGGCGAGCCGGCAGACGCCTATAACCTCTCGTTCTCGGTGGAGGCGCGTCGGGAGGTCGTGCGGCGTAACCGGCAGGCCGCGTGCGCGCTCTTCGATTTTCCGGTGGAGTCCCTGGTGGTTCCGGCACAGGTGCATGGCGCAGAGGTTGCGGTGGTCGGGGAGGAGCACCAGGGAGCGGGCGCGCTCTCTCCGGAGACCGCCATTCCGAGCTGCGATGCGCTGGTCACGGCAACGCCGGGACTGCTGCTCGGCATCACCATCGCCGACTGTCTTCCCATCTGCTTCTTCGACCCTCTCCATCGCGCCATCGGCCTGGCGCACTCCGGCTGGCGGGGCACGGCGGGCCGCATCGCGCTGCGCACGCTGGAGGCGATGGCGCGGGCGTTTGGCACGCGGGCGCAGGCGTGCCTGGCTGCCATCGGCCCCGGCATTGGCCCGGACGGCTACGAGGTAGACGAGCGCGTTCACGCCGCTTTTGACCCTCACGATGCCGCCGCGCCAGGCGTCTTCACTCCCACACGGCCCGGCCACTGGACGCTTGATCTGACCGCCGCCGTTTGCCACCAACTGCGCCTGGCGGGCGTGCCGGAGCCGAATATCGCCCGCTCCCCCTGGCGCACGCATCGCGACACCGATCTCTTCTTCAGCCACCGCCTCGTTCCCGGCTGCCCACGCATGGGCGCTTTCCTCGGCCTGCGTCAACTGACCTAACCCCCCGTCCCCCTTCCCTATCCGCTCGTCCCTCGCTAGGGAAAGGGGGACCCGGCTTTTCCGTTCCCCCTCTCCCGCAGCGTGGATCGCCAGGCGGAGGGCTGTCGCAAGGTGTAGCCAGGGTCGGCAAGGGCCGTACCCTTGCCGACCCTGGCAGTCCATTGTAGCCCCGACCCTGGCAGTAGGGGACAGGGGGTGAGGGCCATTTTCACGGCAGTTGTGTATAATAGAGGTATGAGCGCGAACGATTTGCCTATCTATCTTGATCATGCCGCCACGACGCCGACCGACCCGGAGGTAGCCGCCGCCATGCTGCCCTATCTCGGCGGCCCGGCCTCCTACGGCAACCCCTCCAGCATCCACCGCTATGGGCGCGCGGCCCGCGCGGCGGTGGATGCCGCCCGTGATGCCGTCGCCGCATTGATCCAGGCCGATTACAGCGAAATCTACTTTACTGGCAGCGGCACCGAGGCGGACAATCTGGCCCTGATCGGCACGATGCTGGCCGCCCCGCCGGAGCGTAACCACCTCGTCACGACCGCGATGGAGCATCATGCCGTGCTGCATACCGCCCACTTCCTGCAGGAGCAGGGCTATGCGGTGACGATAGTTCCGGTGGATAGCGACGGCCTGGTTTCCCCGGAGGCCGTCGCCGAGGCGATCACCGATCAGACGGCGCTCGTCTCCGTGATGCACGCCAACAACGAGATCGGCACGATCCAGCCTATCGCCGAGATTGCCCGATTGGCCCATGCGCGCGGCGCAAAATTCCACACGGACGCGGTTCAGACGGCGGGACTGCTGCCCATCGCCGTGCGCGCGCTCGACTGCGATCTGCTGACCCTCTCCGCGCACAAGATCTACGGGCCGAAGGGCATCGGCGCGCTCTATATCCGGCAGGGAACGAAGGTCTCACCGATCCTGCATGGCGGGGCGCAGGAGCGGGAGAAGCGCGCCGGAACGGAGAACGTCGCCGCCATCGTCGGCTTCGGGCGGGCCGCGCAACTGACCAGGGAGCGCCGCGCCGCCGACGCCGCCCGCCTGACGGCCCTGCGCGACCGCTTCCTCGCCTTGCTGCGCCAGGCCGTCCCCGGCCTGCGCCTGAACGGCCACCCGACCCTGCGCCTGCCCAACAATGTCAACGTCTCCGTGGAGGGCGCGGCCGGGGCGACCCTGCTCATGAGCCTGGATCGCCTGGGTGTGGCGGCCTCTAGCGGCTCGGCCTGCTCCTCCGGCTCTATCGAGCCCTCGCACGTGCTCAAAGCCATCGGCCTGCCGGACAGTCTGGCCTCCAGCGGCGTGCGCTTTACGCTGGGGCGCGGCACCACCGAAGCGGAGCTAGAGCGCGCCGCCGACCTCTTCGCGCAGGCCGTCCGCCGCTTCTCAGACAGGATTAGTTAGACAGGACCAGCCACCGGGTCAGCCCCTGGAGTTCGTATATCCCTCGAATCATCGGCTCGGTGGAAATAGGAGGCTCGCATGCACCGCCTTGTCATTGACACCGACCCCGGCGTGGATGATGCCCATGCCCTCCTGATGGCCTTCGCCCACCCCCACGCGCAGGTCGAAGCCCTCACCACCGTCGCCGGCAACGTCTCCCTGGAGCAGGCCACCCGCAATGCCCTGATTATTCTCGACGTGATCGACGCAGAAGTGCCAGTGTTCCCAGGATGCGAAGATGCCCTGGTGATCCCGACCCCACGCCGGGCTATCTCCCACGGCACGGACGGACTCGGTGACAGCGGCTATCCGCCTTCGCCCCGTCAGCCCGCCTCGGAACATGCCGTCCAGGCGTTGATCCGCCTGGCAAACCAAGCTCCTGGCGCGTTGACGCTGGTAGCCCTGGGCCCGCTGACCAACCTTGCCCTGGCCACCCGTCTGGACCCCAGCCTGCCCCAGAAATACAAGCGCCTGGTGGTCATGGGCGGGGCCATCCACGCCAAAGGGAACTCCTGGGAACGAGCCGCCGAGTTCAACTTCTACTGCGATCCGGAAGCCGCCGCCATTGTGTTTTCCCGGTGGCCCAGGCTGACCCTGGTCTCTTGGGAAACCACCCTGGCGCATGGCCTGCTTCCCCATCAGGTCGAAGGGCTGTGTGGGGGCGGCTCACCCCGCGCGGAGTTCTTTCGCAGGACGCTGCACAAGTGGTTAGCCGCGCCGGTGTCGGAGCCAGCGGTTCTCTTGGAGCCGGACCCGCTGGCGATGGCGGTGGCAATGGAACCCGAGATAGTGCAGCAGTCGGAAACGCGGTATGTCCAGATCGAATTAGCGGGCCAGTTCACGCGCGGTCAAACGGTCATCGATTGGTATGGCCTGACGGAATGCGCACCCAACGCCGAGTTGGTGTTAGCCGTAGACCAGGCGCGCTTCCTGGAACTGATAGCCCTGGGTCTGAAGTAAGGTCGGCTTCTGGTGCCCGCCAAACCCGGGGAACCATCGTTATCTGTCCCGATTTCGGTTATACGCCAGGATACCAGCACCGGGCGTTGTCGCGATAGACCTTGTCCAATACCTCCGCCGGCAGCCCGATACCCGCCACCTCGCGGCCCTGCACGATAGTCATCTCGCTTCGTTCCAGGTAGCGAAAATGCTCCTCATAGGAGTTGGCCATGTAGTTCATGCTGGCCGCAAGCTGCTCAGGCGATTTGGCGGAAGCCTGGCCCCAGGTGCCCATATCGGCCCCGAACAGCACCCGATCCGGGTACTTGAGGAAAAAGGCGCGCACCTTCTTCGGGTCCTGAAGCGCCAGATCGAGAAGACGGGCCGACATATCAACGGCGAAGTTCGGGTAGCGGTCGAAACGAAGGGCGACCTCATCCACGTCGTGCTCCAGGCTGCCTAGATGCGCGCCCACCACCCGTAACTTCGGATGACGCGCCACCACCGCGTCGCGGGCATCTATTAGCTGCTGATGAGAGGGATAGTCCGTCCGGCCATACAGATGCCACTCCGGATTCTTGCTGAAGTAACCGTAGTGAGCCGATCCTTCGCGGAGAGGCAGCCAGCCGTCCAGCGGGTCGGCGATGTGCATGAGCAGAGTCTTACCGCGGTCGGCGATGAACGCGTAGATCGGCTCCAGCAGAGGATCGTCGGGCAACATATGCTCACCGCTCGGTTTGCGCACTCCCATGCCGAAGTTCTTCCAGATCTTGCAGGCCACCGCGCCCTCGGCAAAGTCGTGCTCCAGCCCGGCGATCACGGCGTCCACATACCCCGGATCGTCAAAGCGGGGCAGGTCGAAGCTGGTACACCAGGCGAACCGATTCGGGAACTCCCGAGCCAGTTGGGCATAGCAGTCGGCTTGCTCCCTCCACTGGCCGTTGGCGTCCTCGGCCACGCAGATGTTCATCATCTTCAGGTCCAGCCGCTCCAGCAGTTCGCGGGACTCGGGCGTGTCGCCCATGTAATGCATATGGCTATCCAGGCGCAGCATGATAGGGCATTGCCTCCTTACGAGTGCGATATTTGAGGAGCGTCCTCATTGCCTCCACCGGTCGCTATAGAGACGACCTCAATCAGGCAACGGCGCATCCGGCAGGACAGTTCACTCTGCTTGCCTCCTAATCCTCCACGCTCGCGTCGGAGGTTTATGCACGTCAACACGTAATGTAAAAGACGCTGCCAAAGAGACAGGAAGTAGAGCTCCGCACCTCGAATTTAGAGAGGAGAGTGGTTTTCCTGATCATCGAAGGCTCAAAAGAGCCAGCCATCTGTAACGGTATTACTAGCCCATATGTAGCGATACTGGAGGGAGGAACACGACTATGTTGCCGACAGTCAATTTTTGCGGACTCACGGTGACGCGCCTGATTCTGGGTGCCAACCCGTTTGGGGGATTCAGTCACCAGAACGCGGTACGCGATCGAGAGATGGTGGCCTATCACACCGTGGATCGGATTCTTGAGACCTGGGGTCGGGCCGAGGCAGCCGGGATCAATACGATGATCACCAACAACGAAAGCCCGCATGTGGTCCAGGCAGTGCGCGAATATCTAGGGGGCGGGGGAAAGCTCCAGTGGATCGCCCAGGTTAATTGTCGCCTCCAGCCCGTTATGGAGGCGGCCCTCGACGAAGTGGTGGAGATCGGGTGCAAGGCGCTCTACATCCATGGCGGTCAGGTGGACAATCTCTTCTGCCGCAAGGACGAGGCGACGCTGCGCCGCTGGTGCAATCATGCGCGTAGCTTGGGCGTCCCTGTCGGTTGTGCGGGCCACACCCCGGAGGCGCATAGATGGGTGGATTCTCTGGACATTACCGACTTCCACGCCGTCCCATTCTTTACCTGCGGAAGCATCCACAACGGGCAAGGCGAGAAGTTCAGCCTGTCGGACATGCTTCGGGCGGTGGCCTGCATCCAAGAGATCCAAAAACCCTGTATCGGCTATAAGATCATGGGCGCCGGTCGGATTGATGCACGGATGGCGTTCGAGTACGCCTTCGAAAACATCAAGCCCGGCGACGTCGTCAACGTTGGGATGCACCGTGGCGACAAGGACAACATGGTGGAGGAAAACGCGGCCCTGGCGCGCGAATTCCTATGCCGCACGTCAAACGACTAGACCTCCATAATCCACCACCCGCCAGAAAAACCTTTCAACAGGATGAACAGGATTTCTAAAGGACGAACAAACCCCTACTGATAATCAATGTGAATTGTTCTCTAGCCCTAATCCTGTAAATCCTGAGTAATTCTGTTCATCCTGTTGAGGCATTTAGCTTGTTCGGTTATTTGCGGCGGACCGGCATGAGCGGCGGCGGCGCCAGGTTCGGGCGATCTTCAAAGGAGGGCTTCAGCGGCGGGTTAGCCTCCAGCAGTTGCAGGATGACCTCAATACCCTTCTCCATTTGCGGGTCGCAGCCGCGCGCATAGTCCTGCGGCGCGTAGTCCACCTCAATGTCGGGGTCGGTGCCGTAGTTCTCGACGCCCCAGCCCACGTCCGTAAACCAGAACGAGTACTCCGGCTGCGTCGTCATTGAGCCATCGGCCAGCCGGTTGCGCGGCGAGATGCCGATGACCCCACCCCAGGTGCGCGTGCCGATCAGCGGCCCCAGCTTCATCATCTTGAAGCCGTGACTGACGATGTCCCCATCCGAGCCGGCGAACTGGTTGGTCAGCATGACCATCGGGCCGGCCACCGAATAGCTCGGATACGGCTCCGGCTGGCCCCACCGCGAGACATCGTAGCCCAGGCGCTTGCGGCCCAATTTCTCCAGGATAAGCTGCGAGACATGGCCGCCCCGGTTGAACCGCACATCCACGATCAGCGCGTCAAAGCGAACCTCGGTCAGATACAGACGGTGGAACTCGGCGTAGCCGTGCCCCATCATGTCCGGGATATGGACGTAGCCGACGCGCCCCCCCGTCGCCTCATGCACCGCACGGCGGTTGCCCTCTACCCACTCGCGATATCTCGCGGGAAACTCTGACCGGAGCGCCTTGACCGTCACATCGCGCGCCTTGCCCTCGGCATCCTCGACGGTCAGCGTCACTTCGCTTTCCGCCTGATGGACCAGCAGCTCCTGCGGCTTGACCTCCCGGCTTACCCGCCGCCCATTGATGGCCCTGATCTTATCCCCCACCCGGACGTTGACGCCGGGACCGTTGAGCGGCGAGTTGGCCCGCCGGTCGCCCGGCGTGCCCTGCACGATATGGGTGATACGGTAGGAGTCCGAATCGGGGTCGTAGGCGTAATCGGCGCCGAGGAAGCCCTGCGGATAGGTCGGCTCCGGACGGTAGTCGCCGCCGAACTCGTAGGCGTGCGAGGTGCCCAGTTCGCCCTGCATCTCCCACATCAGATCGGAGAGCTCCCAGCGCGTGCCCACGCGCTCGATCAGCGGAGAATAGCGGTCCCAGACCGCGTTCCAATCCACCCGCGACATGTCGGGCGTCCAGAAGTACTCATTTTGCAGCCGCCAGACCTCCCGCGCCATCTGCTGCCACTCCACGCCGGGGAGGATGGAGACCTTAATGCGTCCCAGATCGATCCAGCCGCTCTTGCGGCCCGGCGGCTCATGGGCGGTCTTCTCGTCCGGCTTCTCCCCGGCCTTGAGTGCGCGCAGCTTCTGGCCCGCACGGTAGACCAGCGTTGTGCCGTCCTTCGAGATCTGAAAGTCACCCACGCCGGTAATCAGCGGCTCGTGCTTGCGCTCCTTGAAGTCGTAGACCTCCAGCGTGCCCTTGGGCTCCGGCTCGCCCTGCCTCCAATCTTCCTCCAGCGCCCCCTCCACCGGGAACGAGGTAAACAGCACCTTGTCCTTGAGCGCGCCGATGTCTCCATAGAGCCCTTCCGGCACCGGGAAGGCCACGACGCGATTGGCGATCCCCTCCAGGTCAATGACGACCGGCTTGGGCGTAGTCGTGACGGGCGCTGTCGCCTCGCCGGTCGCCTCCTCTTCCGGCGTAGGCGCGAGCGACTTCTCCTCCGGCTTGGGCGGCTCGGCAAGCGGCTCCGGCGTCGGCAGGAAGGGCGAACTCTGATCGGCGCGCAGCGTGATCAGGTAAGGCCGCACGCCCCTCGGGAAGCTAAGATCAAAATGCAGGTTGTCATAGACGGGATTGAAGTCCCGCCGGCCCAGAAAGTAGAGATAGTTTCCTTCCGGGTCGAAGACGGGCAGCGAATCGGAGTGAACAGGCTCGGTGACGGCGTACGCCTGGCCGGTCGCGCGGTCCCAGAGCTTGATGGCCCGCGTGTACTGCGTGTCGGCGAAGTCGTAGGCGACCCAGTGGCCGTCCGGCGACCAGTCCATGCCCCAGGTCTGGTGGAACGGGCTGCGATCTATGATCTGCGCCGTTTTCTCCGCCAGATCCACGAAGAGGACTTCGTTGCGGTGGTTGTTGAGGATCAGGTGATCGTGCGTGGGAGAGATGACCAGGCTGTAGGGCCGCCCAATGTCAAGCCCCTCCAGGCGCACCGGCGGCTTTGTGGCGTCGCCGCTCGCATAGTGGATCTCCAGCGTGTCCACCCCGTTGACGTCGGCGACGGTGACGACGCGCTGCCCGTCGTTGAGCCAGCGGGTGAGGCGGTAGCGCACCGGGGCGTTCTCTCCTCCCTGCTGGATGACCGGGCCTTCCCAGTTACCGAGGGTAAAACTCTTGCCGCGCGTGGTGACGGCCAGGGAATGGCCCTGCGGGTGGGGCGCATAAGTTTCTAAGTACTTGGCGGCATCCACGAACTTGCGCTGCCGCTGCACGCGCGGGCTGTGGTAGGCGATCTCGATACGGCGGCTGGCATCGGCCTGCGGGTCGTAGAGGTAGATGTCGGCCCCCGCGTGGTAGACGATGCGCTGCCCGTCGGTAGAGGGGAAACGAACGTAGAAATCGGCATGGTGGGTGTGGCGGCGCAGATTGGCGCCGTCGGGCGTGCAGGAATAGAGGTTGCTGATGCCCTCATGGTCGGAGATGAAGTAGATCCGGTCGCCGATCCAGAGGGGCGAGGCCATATTGCCCCGCAATTGGATCAACCGCCGGAACTCGCCGTTGCCCTCCGCGTCTATCCAGAGGTCTCCGGCGGTGCCGCCCCGGTAACGTTTCCAGCGGGCGGGATCGTTGTTGTTGCGTCCGAGGACCATGCGGTTGCCGGAGGCCAGAGAGAGGCTGACGACGGGGCCGAGCGGCCAGGGCTGCGGCTCCCCGCCCTCCGGGCCGATGGCGTAGACATAGGTGATGCCGTCGAAGGGCTTGCCGTAATCGCTGGCAAACAGGATCTTTGCGCCGTCGAGCGTCCAGCCTAGAACGCGGCTGTTGACGCCCAGGTAGGTCAGGCGCTGAACCGGGCCACCCTCGGCGGGCATGATGTGCACTTCGTTGTGGCCTTCCTCGCGCCCGGAGAAGGCCAGTGTGGCTCCATCCGGGGAAAAGGCGCTGTTTGCGATCCGGCCCAGGTTGGCGGTGAGGCGCCGTGCCACCCCGCCCTCCGCCGGGACCGTCCAGAGGTCATCTTCGGAGGTGAAAACAACCGTATCTTTGTAAATCGCCGGAAAGCGATAGTAGCCGGGCGTGGGCATAGTCCTCTCCTAAACAACACGGGGATTTGCGCGCTGATTCGCCGACCGCCCGTTCGATTCCTGCCGACGTAAAATGCCGGGCCAGGATTTTTGCTATTTCGCTTGTGCAAAATGTATCGTATTGGGATATAATTTATATAGAGACAAAGCTGTCGGCAGTTCTGAGTATAGAACATGCCCTCAAAATTCCGGCTGTGGAGTAGGAGTTATCTATTTGTGAAGGATACTTTAGATGGATGAAAATGGCGCCCCGTCCCGGGGCCAACCCAACCTGACACGCCCCACCGCCACCGGCGGGCTGCCCATCGCGCCCTCGATGGATATGGATCTGACGCGCGTGAGCGCGCCCCGCACGGGCATGCTCGTGGATCGCCGCGTGCTGCTGATCAGCGCCCTGGCTATGGGCATCGCTCTGGTCGCCGCCCTCATCGCCCGCGCGCTGACGGCGCTGATCGGGCTGGTCACCAACCTGGCTTTCTATGGACGCTTCTCAGGAGCGTTTGTCTCCCCAGCCTATAACCACCTGGGCTATTTTGTGCTGCTGGTGCCCGTGCTTGGCGGCTTAATCGTGGGCCTCATGGCGCGTTACGGTTCGCAGGCCATTCGCGGGCACGGCATCCCGGAGGCGATGGAGCAGGTGCTGACCAACCAGAGCCGTATTGCGCCCCGGGTGACGTTCCTGAAGCCCCTTTCTGCCGCCATCGCCATCGGCACTGGTGGCCCCTTCGGCGCGGAGGGCCCGATCATCGCCACCGGCGGCGCGGTCGGCTCCCTGGTGGGCCAGCTTCTGCGCACTACCGCCGTTGAGCGCAAGATACTGCTGGCGGCAGGCGCGGCAGCCGGCATGACCGCGACCTTCGGCAGTCCCGTCTCCGCCGTTATCCTGGCCGTCGAGCTGCTGCTGTTTGAGTTCCGGGCACGCTCGATCATCCCGGTGGCGCTGGCGAGCGCGGTGGCCACGAGCGTCCGCTATATGTTCACCGGCTCGGAGCCGGTCTTTCCCATGCCGCATCTGGGGCCGCCAAGCGGCTCCGCCTTCGCCTTCTATATCTTCCTCGGACTGCTGACCGGGCTGGCCGCCGTCGGCGTGACCCGGCTGGTCTATGCCATTGAGGACGGCTTTGAGCATCTGCCCATCCACTGGATGTGGTGGCCCGCTCTCGGGGGACTGGCGGTTGGCCTCGTCGGCTATTTCGCCCCGCACACGCTGGGCGTCGGCTACGATAACATCGAGCATATCGTCTCCGGCACGCTGGTCGGGCAGGCCGTCCTGTTCCTGTGCGTGATGAAGCTGATCTCCTGGGCGCTCTCGCTGGGCAGCGGTACCTCCGGCGGCACGCTGGCTCCGTTGTTCACCATCGGAGGCGGGTTCGGCTCCGTGGTGGGCGGCCTCGCGGCGGCGCTCCTGCCCCACGCCGGCATTGACGTGCGCGTGGCGGCTTTGGTGGGAATGGCCGCCCTGTTTGCCGGGGCCTCGCGGGCGCTGCTGGCCTCCGTCGTCTTCGCCTTTGAGACGACGCTTCAGCCGATGGGCCTGCTGCCGCTCCTGGCCGGGTGCGCGGCCTCCTACTTCGTGTCGGCCCTGCTGATGGAAAACACCATCATGACCGAGAAGATCGCCCGGCGTGGCATCCGTGTCCCAGCTGAGTACGCCGCCGACTTCCTGGCGCAGGTGCTCGTGCGGGATGCGGCGGCCCGCGAGGTGGTGACGCTCTCGGCGGAGGACACGCTGGAGCAGGTGCGCGCGTGGATGGATTCGGGCGTGCCGGAAGCCCAGCATCAGGGCTATCCTGTGGTGGATGCGCAGGGCCGGCTGATCGGCGTGGTGACGCGGCGCAACTTGCAGGAGCCTGCCCGGTCGCCGCAAAGCCGGATAGGCGAACTGATCAAGCGCCCGCCGGCGGTCATCTTCGAGGAGAACACGCTGCGCGAGGCCGCAGACCACATGGTGCGGGAAGGCGTGGGCCGGCTTCCGGTCGTCTCGCAGGCCAATCCCTATGTCGTCACCGGGATTATCACGCGCAGCGATCTGCTCTCGGCCCATGCGCGCCGACTGGAGGAGGCGCACAAGGCGACCCGCAACATCTCGCTACAGCGCACGCTGCGCCGCCTCAACCGCATCGCCTCTCCTCTCCAGGAGCGCTCGGACCGCTCCGCCAATAAGACATAACTCCCGTTATGCAGCCGGGCCATAAATGACTCGTCTCGTCCGCATCCAGCCGGGCCACTCAGACGGGTCTTTCATGGCCCGGCAAAGGCGGCGTTAGGACTTCTCCTTGAGGATGCGGAACTTAAGATGCGTGACTTCAGGGGACTCGATCACCCTGGTGCGCTCCAATTCAATCTGCTTCGGGCCAATATGATCGAACAATCTTATCCCGCCGCCGAGCAGTATGGGCACAAGATGAAGCTCTATTTCGTCAAGCAGCCCGGCACGCAAAGCCTGCTGAATGACACTCGCGCCGCCTGCTATCGCGACATCTTTGTCACCTGCGGCTGCTTTCGCCTGCTGTAGGATGCTTTCAATACCATCCGTGACGAAGGTAAATGTCGTTCCCCTTCCTTGGCCACCTTCTCCCGCGCCTCATGCGTAAGTACAAATGCCGGCATACGAAAGGGAGGGTTCTCCCCCCACCCCCGCGTAAGGTCGTACAATCGTCTGTCCACCACAACGGCCCCTGCATTCTGGAATGATTCCTCAAGAACCTCAGCATCACGATTGGCCTGGCCGCCGGTGAGGCCGTGGGGCTCACGCCAGGTCGCCAGCTCATACAGCCACTGATGGAGCCGCTCGCCGCCATCGCCCAGGCCCCGCTCAGGGCCATCATTGGGTCCGGCAATTAAATCCATCCAGCGATATGGACATGTTCGCGGTAACTTTGCCCATTTACTCTCTCCTTTTAAGGCGACAAGCACAACGAGCACTGGCGTACTCAGCGTCTTCTTCGACCTCCCATTCCGCGTATCCTGCCCTGGAGTGCATTGCGGATTAGGGATGGGGTGAGGTGGCTTTGCCGGACGCTACGCGCTTACGGGTGCGCCGGTGCGGTGCCGTCTTAGGCACCACGCTGATCGTGCCGTCTACCTCCAGCACGGCCATTAGCGCTTCGCCGGGATCGGTAAGCCCATGCCGGCGCAGCGCCGCCATGACCTCCTCCTCGGTCACGCGCTCACGACGCAGGCGGTCCCGCAGAAGATGTCCGTCATTGATGAGCAGCGTCGGCGTGCCGACCAGGCGCTCCTCCAGCCTGGGCAGGCGCACGAACACCAGCGTCAGCGCCGCCCCGATCAGCAGCAGCGTCCCCGCCGAAACGATGCCGACGGACAGATCGCCCTTGCCGGCGGTCATCGCGTTCTGAACGGCGTTGGCGAGCGCCATCACCAGCGCCAGATCGTAGATGTTCATCTGCCCGATCTGGCGCTTGCCCAGCACCCGCAGCCCCACGATCAAAAAGAGCAGGACAATTGCCGTCCGGGCGCTAATTAGAGAGAGAAACCAGACAAATGCGCGGGTCATAGCGCTAAGCTCCTCAGCCCTCCCTGCGCGGACTTACCTAACCCCCGTCCCCCACTGCAAGGGTCGGCCCTACAATGGTTCGGGCCACTGCCAGGGTCGGGCCTGCAATAATTCGGCCCTCCGCCTCGCGACACCTTGCGACCCTAAAAGGGAAGGGAGGGACCCGGCTTCCCCCTGCCCCCTCTCCCACGCTGTGGGAGAGGGGGCAGGGGGTGAGGGCTATGTTCAAGTTAGGGCAGACGCAGCGCCCGGTAGTGATGGCGCGTTTTATGCACTTCAGCCTCGCGGGGAACCACGCTGATCGTGCCGTCCACTTCCAGCACGGCCATATGGACCTGGTCCAGCTGGCTCAGGCCATGCTCCCGAAGCGCCGCCATCACCTGCTCGCGCGTGATGCCCTCGCGCCGCATGCGGTCTGTGAGGAGCTGTCCGTCGTTGACAAGCAGGACGGGCTCGCCGCACATGAGGCGTTCCAGCTTTGGCGAGCGGGTCAGGGCCAGCGTGAAAAAGCGGTTGAGGATCAGCAGCGTCAGGGCGGCGATAATCCCGCCGCCGAGCGTGGTATCGTCGCCGACCATCGCGTTCTGAACGGCGTTTGCCAGCACGATGAGCAGCACCAGATCGTAGATGTTCATCTGGCCCAGCTCGCGCTTGCCCAGCAGCCGCAGCCCGGCCACAAGGAACAGATAGATCAGGCTCGTCCTCCCGACGATAATCGCCGCGCCCAGGGGCGTCGGATGCGATAAGACCTCATTCAGCCAGTGATTTAGCATAGGCACGTCTCCTATGGATACGGGAGTCAGATATAGGAGCGTAAATTCGCGGGCCGTTTGTTCCTGGGCCGCGCGCTTGGGAAGCTTTTTGGGGAAAACGTATGCGCTCGTTCTGGATGCCGCTGCTGCCTGTGGCGCTGCACACCGCCGCCATCTATCTTTTCTTGATCTTCGCGCTGCGGGCGTTAAACCGGCGCACCCTGGGGCAGTTGACGGTCGTGGACCTGGTGGTGGTGATCATTTTGGGCAGCGCAGTGGAGACGGCGATGGTCAACGCCAATACCAGCTTGCAGGCCGGACTGGTCAGCGCTACCACGCTACTCCTCATTAATCGGGTTTTGACGCTGCTCTGCCTGCGCTCTCGACGGCTGCGCCATCTTATCCTGGCCGGGCCGGTGCTGCTGATCCAGAACGGCCACTTTATTGAAGAGAACCTGCGCCGCGCCGGGCTCACGCAGGCCGATGTGCAGGAGGCGCTGCGAGAGCGCGAGCAAGCCGACCTGAAAGACATCCGGTTTGCCGTGCTGGAGATGGACGGCACCATCAACATTGTGCCCACTAAAGCTGCCGGTCACGCCGGCTGATCGTTCCCGCTTATGCTTTTGAAGAAAGAGGGCAAGTATGCCTGGCCGATTTCATTCCTCCGGGTGGAAAAAGAGCCTGGGAGGGTTCACCCTGATCGAGCTGCTCGTCGTGATCGCCATTATTGCGATCCTAGCGGCGATCCTGTTTCCCGTCCTCTCCAGGGCCCGCGAGAAGGCACGTCAGACCGCCTGCCTGAGCAATCTGCGCCAGATCGGCATGGCCTTCGCCCTCTACGTGCAGGATAATGACGACCGCCTGCCGGATCGGCGCGACCTCAAGCTGAGCCTGCCGGGCGGCTACCGTCCCTGGACGTCGTGGCCGCCCTCCGATCCCCGCGCGGGCTGGGCCGCCGTCGTGCTCTCCCCTTACACGCACAATGACGCCCTCTGGATATGCCCCAGCGTGGCCGGCTCTGCGCTTGGAAACGCTCCCCAGGTTGCCCAGAAAATCTCTCCGGCCCCGGACGCGCCCACGACCTACTACTGGCTCTGGCGCTTCGACCGCCCGGACGATCCCATCCCGCTCGACGACCTCTGGGGCAAGACCGAGTTGCAGGCGGTGGACGATCTGCGCGCGGCCAACAATCCCCAAGCCGGGATGCCGGATGGCCCTGCCGATGTGGAACTGGCCGTAGACCCCTATTTCCCCCGTACGATCAAGTCGATCCCTGCTAATCTGCGCGGCCATGCCGTCCACTTCGGCGGACGCAACCGCCTCTTCCTCGATGGGCACTGCAAGTACTTGCGCGACATCCGCACCGACGGATAAGGGACTGACGTAAGGATATAGCGTTTCAGTTATGCCTGTTCCGTTCCCGCTCAGCTTTCTGGTCCTCGGCGCGGATTTCTTCATCAGGTTCGGCTTCTATACGGGCAAACACGGCTTCACCGTCAACACCTTTGCCCTCTTCCAGCGATTTAAGCCCTGCCTCAATCTTCTTGGGGAGTTCCTCTTTCTGCATGGCTTTGATCTGGTCGCGCTCCTCCATCAGCCGCAGGGCCTCGCGCACGACCTCGCTCGCGGAATTATAGCGTCCACTTTGTACCTGGCTTTGTATGATCTGTTCGAGTTCGGGGGGTCAGGTGTACGTTTATCAGGTTATCCTTTCTGCCAGTCATTCCGTAAAGATAGCATACCGGATATGTCCAGTTTAGTCGATCTTGGACATACAGTGTTCTCATAGACGCTTGCCGGGCACTGAAAGTACCCGGCTCTAGGGCGGCTCTGCCGCCAACCGTCCTACCGGACGGAACAACCGGCCTATCGGCAGGTGGCTGCCTTCGTAGAGCAGGAAGAACCTGCCGCGACAGGGCGTCCGCGAGGGCGCTTGGCCGTAGGCCCTCAAGCCGGGTATTTTCAATGCCCGGCAAGGGCAGGGGGCGACTGTTAACTGGTTTCTCTGTCAGCTTACTTGGCTCCGGTGTAGGTCCATAATTCCTCTCGCGGACACAGCCAGCCCTCATTCCTCATAGCGGTAGTTGAAGCGCCCATTCGGGGCGACATCGCCCTGGTCTATAAAGTCCAGGATGTTGCCGGAGGCGGGAACGTTATCCGCCCATTTGAACTCGAGGTGGAGCGGGCCTTTGTGCGGCTCCAGCCCCAGCGCGGCGCGCGGCACGGCCAGGTGCATCTCCCTGCCGACGACTTTGAACGGCACGTCGGCCACCGGCTCCCATTTCCAGCCGCCCACATTCCGCTCCAGAACACAGGTGGAGGCGTCCCGCCGGGTACGGTTGAGAATAAAGTCGTAGCCCTCCCAGCCGGTGTGCGCATCGCCATCGCTATTGATCAGGAGCAGCATCCAGTTCTCGCCTTCGGGCGGCGTGATCGGCTGGCGGGTGCGGACGTAGAAGTAGAGGTACGTGTTATCGCGCGCTACCTTCAGCACGTCAAAATCGTTCCGCCCGGTCGTGTTAATATAAGGCCCCGTGCCGCCCCACCCTGGATGATTGCGATGCGCCGTATCCTCCACATCGTCCAGAAACTCCGGCCCGACCTCGTTCCATTGCCGGAAGCCGCTGTCTATGCGGATCGTCTTCGGAGCGGAGGCTTTGGGACGCGGGCGCACGCCCTTGAAGCGGCGGATGTTGGCGACCATCTGGTAGTAGTAGCTGTCGCTATGCCCGCCCCGCATCGGCTCGATGTCCCGGCTGTACTCCTGGTTGTACTGATCCACAAAGAACGTCTCGCCCGCCTTAAGCGTCTTCCCCAGAAAGTGCTCACCGCCATTGCCGACAAACCTCATCGCGATCCACTCGTTCCAGCCGGTGATAAAGACGAACTCCGGGTCTACCTCCAGGGCGCGCCGCCACTGCTCGGCGAAGCAGAGGCCCTGTTCCGGCGCGATCTGATCGGGCGGCGGCTCCTTGCCGTCGTGGAAGCTGCGCCCGATGTTGGAGGTCGCGTGCTGGGCGGTGCAGACGGCGATCTCTTCCGGCTTGTTGGGCGCGTCATGCCAGCCCGGCTTCTGCGGATAGTGGTCCAGCCAGGGCCATTTGTCCTTGCCGTTGCCGAACCAGCCGTTCGGGTCGGTCCAGGCCCACGACTGGCGGAGGGTGAAGAAGTTCTTGATCTCCGGACTCAGCCCCTCCGAGGGGGCCATCAGCAGCGGCTTGCCCTTCCACCGGAACCAGAGGTCGGGGTAGAGGTTTTTGGAGTAGAACGTTTCGTAGAGATGCCGCACGACCTTCGCGCTGTCCGTGTTGGCCAGGAAGGCGATCTGCGGCGTCGCACGCTCGGTCTTGCGTATCTGCTCGTACACCCGGCAAAGGGTCAGGTAGTCCTCATCGTAGGTGAGGGCGTTGGTCACATCGAAGACGATCACATCCACGCCCGCATCCGCCAGCATCTGCGCGTGCTTGCGAATAACAAACTCGTCGTTGGACAGGTAGTAGCCCAGATGCGGCTCGCCCCACCAGTGGAAGGCGTGTTCCGGCCCGTACTGCGGATGGGTCGGGTTGGCCGCCAGCAGCTTCGAGTTATCGTAGAGGTGGCCGTTATCGTGCTGTTTGTCCTGCCAGAGGAAGTAGAAAATACCGACGAACTTACCCGGTCGCGGCGGGCCGCACTCCGCAAAACCGGGCAGCGTGCGGCCCAGGGCATCGGTGGCCGTCCAGGTATCGCTATAGGTATCGCGCGCGTCGGGTTTGGGCTTGGAAGCGGAGGCGGTTCCGGTCACGGCTATCAGGAAGAGAGGAACCATCGCGCAGGTCAGGAGGAGAGACAGAGGATCGCACCGCATCATCGTATCACCATTTCCTTTTGGATGGAGTCAGGCTTTGAGCGCCCCGGCGGTGATGCCCTGGATAAACTGCCGCATTCCGAGGGCAAACAGCAGCAGCAATGGGAGGCTGCCCAGGACGTAACCGGCCAGCGTCGGGCCGTAGTCCAGGTTGAACTCGCCCGCGAACTTGGTCACGCCGACGGAGAAGGTCTGAAGGGAGCTATCGCTGAGGGCGACCAGCGGCCAGATGTAGTCGTTATAGACGGAGAGTACCGTCATGATGGCGACGGTCGCCAGGATAGGTCGGGAGAGCGGCAGGGCGATGCGCCGGTAGACGTCGAGTTCCGCCGCGCCGTCCAGCCGCGCCGCCTCGAACAGTTCCTCCGGCAAGGACTGGAAGAAGCTGCGGCAGAGCAGGATGCCGAAGACCTGCCCGCCGGAGATATAAGGCAGGATCAGCGCCCAGCGCGTGTTTAAGAGCGCAAACGGCCCGAAGGTCCACGCCCCGATATGCAGGGCCGGAAGCTGAATGGCTTTGACCAGGGCATACGTGGGAATGAGGGTCAGGACGCCGGGGATCATCAGCAGGGCCAGGATGAGGTAGTACAGTCCCTCGCGTCCGGGGAAGCGGTGGCGGGCGAAAGTGTAGCCGGCCATCGAGGAGAGGACCAGCACGCCGAGGACGGTCGCCGCCGCCACAATCAGCGTGTTGAGGATGTAGCCGACGAGCGCAGAGTAGGCCCGCGCGTAGAAGTCCCAGCGCGCCGGATGCGGCAGTTCCCAGAAATGGGCGAAAATCTGGGCGTTGCTCTTCAGGGACATCACGACCATCATCCCGAACGGCACGAGCGACAGCCCCAACAGCCCTACTAATGCTGCCAGGAGCAATGCCTGTCCGCCCGAACGCCTTAACCCGGAAACGCTCTGCGCCATGCCTTTGCCGCCCTCTTATGAAGCCAGCCTGTGTGAACGGTTTTCCGACCCCCGACACCCTGCTCCCGACACCCTCTGTTTGCCGCCCTCTCGTGAAGCCAGCCTGGAACGGCCATGCTCACCCCAGTTCGACTGCCGACTGCGCCAGCTTCATGTTCGCCACCGTGAACGCCAGGATCACCAGAAACAGCACGAACCCGATTGCGGAGGCGTAGCCATAGTGCCCGAACCGGAACGCCTGGTAATACATATGCAGCGCGGGCACGTGCGTCGCCAGGCCCGGCCCGCCACCCGTTAAGACCAGGATGCTGCCGAAATCCTGTAACGTGCCGATGATGGTCAGCACGGCCAGCAGTTTCATCTGTCCGCGCAGCAGCGGCAGGTCTATGGCCCAAAAGCGCCGCCAGTCCGACGCGCCATCTACCGCGCTGGAGTCGCGCACGTCCTGCGGAATGGACATCAGCCCCGCCAGGTAGATCAGCAGGGCCAGCCCGCCGATCCAGGGGAAGCCGACGCCGACGAGCGCGGGCAGCGCCGTATGCCAGTCGCCGAGCCAGGCCCGCGTCAGCCCCTTGAGGCCGATGGCGGTAAGCGCGTTGTTGAGCAGGCCGATGTTGGGGTCGTAGATGAATCCCCACAGCAGCACGCCCACCATCCCCGGCACAACCATCGGCACGAGAAACAGCGTCCGCAGGACGTACTGCACGCGGCGCGACCGCAGATGGAATAGCATCTCCGCCACCGCCAGCGGTACGACCAGGGTTTTGAGCAAGTTTGCGACCAAAAGCCAGACTTGATTAACGATGCTGAGCCGCAGGAACTCGTCCTGCGCCATGCGCCGGAAGTTCTCCAAGCCGATGAAGCGCGCGCTGCTGCCCGTCTCCCATTCCGTGAAGGCGTGATACAGCCCGGAGAGAGCCGGGAAGTAGTTGAACACGGCCAGGAACAGAAAGGTCGGCAGCAGAAACAGGTACGAGAGCCTGTATCGCCAGATCAGTCGTAGCATCGTTTTCCTGGAGAGCCGGGCAGAAGGTCAGCTCTTGTTCATCTTGGGGCCAATTACCGAGCGGCGCTTTTTGCGGGAAGGCTTTTGAGCCAGGCGATGGCTTTCGGTATTCCCTGCTGAATCATCGACTCGTAATGATCGCCGGTGGGAACCTGCACGAATGTCACGTTCGGATTTGTCTTTTTGAGTTCCTCGGCAAAGGTGGCGACCTCCTCTGTGGAGACGACGGAGTCATCGTCCGCGTGGAAGAGAAAGACCGGGCAGCGCAGCTTCTGGATATGTGTGTCCGGCGAGGTGCGATTGATAAAGTCGCCGAATCCGGGAATCCTCTGGTCAAACATATTAATAACTCTGTCGCCCAGAAACTTCACGACATTGCACACCGGAGCATAGGCGATGCAGGCTTGAACGCGCGGCTCGTTTTCCGCAACCAGCAGCGAGGTCGTTGCTGCCGAGCTATGGCCTGCCGTATAGATGCGCGTGGGATCGAGGTTCGGCACTTTCGCCAGCGCATAGTTCAGCGCCGCGCGCGCATTGGCTAGCCCGGCCTCCGCGCTCTTAAACGCGCGTGCCGCCGCCAGAATCTCCTGTTCGTCTGGATGGTCGCCGACGTTGCCGTCTATCTCATAGGCGACGACGGCAAACCCGGCGCGAACGTAAGGTAGATGTTCAGGGCGATCTCCCTCGCCTAGCGCCATCCCATGAAACATGCGGCTCCCCGCCGGGGCGATCAGCACAACGGGCAGCTTTCCGGCAGCCGGTTTTTCCGGCAGGTAAATCCAGACCTTGCTCGTCCTCTGGCCGCGCGGCAGCGAGACCTCATGGACGACGATGCCCGGCTCGATCTTCTGCGCCGGGACGAGGGCGGGCAAGGGACGGCTCTGGACAGACAGCGCGCTGCCTGCGGTCACGGTTTCTGCCGAAGAGGCCCGCTGACTCTGGCAGCCAAACAGCAAAGAGAGAACCATCGCCGCCGTGAACCAGGGAACGATTCGGCGGCAGATTCGGCGCATAGATTGGCCGCGAAGACCAAAACAAAGCATACGTATTTCTCCTATTTAAGAACGCGGTCGGTCTTTCGTGGCCGGGTTCATGTCGTAGTTCATGGTGTGGACGACGCGCGGCACAGCCTCCTGCATCAGGGCCTCATAGCGCGACAGGCACTCGTCCAGCGAGACGCGCCCATCCAGATACCGCTGCGCCCAGACCGTCCATTTCCACACCGACTCCTGCTCGTCGTTTAGTCCTCGGAAGCTCAGCTTCTCGAAGCCGCGCCCGCGAAACGCCGCAAAGTGCCGCTCCATTACCTCCGGCAGTTTCGCGCCCGGAATCAGCAGCGGGCCGTTGATGGGCTGCTTCGCCTTCACCGCCTCCTCCACCAGGACCTGTCCAGCGTGCGGGGTCGTTGTGTACATCAGGAAGTCTACCACACGGGCGACCTGTTCCGGACTTTTCTTCACCACGCCCCAGACCACGCCCGCCCCGCCTACGCCCCGGAACGGCGGAATGTGGAAGCGCGACTGCGTCATCGGCGGGATGGGAAACACGTCCCAGTGGAAGCGGTCTTGCGGATAGAGGTCGCCCATGTCCCGGTCAAGCTGCGCGATGGTCGTGGAGGTGTTGATCATCATCGCCGCCTTCTGCGTCAGGAACAACTGATAGGCGGAATTGGCGCTCGTGCCGTTGAAGCCGCGCTCCCAGTACCGCGCAAACTCCGCGATCTTCTGGTAGGCTTCTCGAAAACGCTCGCCGTCCACGCGGATCACGCCGTCCCGCATCGCCGCCAGGAACCGCTCCGGGCTGACCACGACCGTAGCATCATTATAGGGGTCCGTCAAGTTCAGCCGGAAATGGGCATTGCGCCGCGCGTCGTAGTCCCAATCGCCCGGCTGCGACAGCACCAGAGGCACGCGGTCGCGCATGTAGGCATCGGTGACGAAGCGGAACACCCACCCCACCGTTCCCGACCAGTAGGAATCGGCGTCACCGGGAACGGCGAACGGAATATAGCCCGCCCTGCGTATCCTCTCCGCCCCGGCGATCATCTCCTCCCAGGTGCGTGGCGGCTTCAGGCCCAGGCGGTCGAAGATGTTCTTGTTATAAAAGAAAGCGATCTCAATGAAGTCCAGGGGAATAGAGGCAACATCCCCGCCGATCTTGTACTTTTCCAGAAACTGCGCGTCCAGATTGTCGCGCCAGGGCTTGCCGGTATAGGGGTTGACCTTCGCCAGAAACGGCGTGAGGTTGACCAGCAGGCCGCGCTCATAGAAGCCTGCCGTGTAGTTGACGTTGTATATATCCGGGGCCGAATCCGAGCCGGAGCCGATCTGCGTTCGCAGCCAGGTCTCGTAGCCGTTGGAAGGCTGTACCTGAACCTTAACCTCAATCTCCGGATGCAGGCGCTCGTACTCACGGGCCAGGCGCTCCAGTCCGTCCCGGTAGTTGGCGCTGACGGTTGCCAGCAAGATACGCGCCCGCACCGAGGGCGGCCTCTGCGCTCCGGTCGGCCCATCGCCCAGCAGAGCGAATAACGGCAGCAGCGCCAGCAGCAGCCGGAGGGGACGCTTTCGTTTTTCCGTCATGACCTTCATAAAGTGTGCACGGTAACTTCTTGCCGCCCACCCATAAAGGGATGGGCGCTCAGGATACGAAAGGAAATTAGTTTCCCAACTGGTAGATCGCGCCCTCTGGCTCTAAGGCCAGCAGATGCAGCGGCATCACCGCTGTCAGGTCTTGCGGCAGGACAATGGCACGCTGCCGCGATTGCAGGCTGATCTCGGGCTCCATGAAGACGTCCGGATTCAGATAGATAATGACGCCGCGTTGGGCGGCCAACTGGCGGGCCATCACGGCCACATCCGAAAGATAACCGGAGCGCGTTTTATAGGGAAGGTAGGAGGCCAGTCTGCCGGTCAATATATAGATCGTGTCCGGGCCGTTCGAGAAGATGCGCGTGGTTGGCGGCAGCGTCTCTAGTCGGCTGATGATCCGGGATTGGCGCAGCGCGGCGCTCTCATAGCCGACGCCCTCGCCGTGCCGGGTCTTTACGCCCCAAAGCACGGCCCCGGCTAGATGCTTGGCGACCAGCAGCAGGCCGATAGCGCAGACGGCGGCCGAGGCCCGGCGCGCGTCGCTCCAGGAAACCAGGTCATAGGCGAGGCAGAGTACCAGGAGAAGCGTTCCCACATAGATCGGCGATAGAATGCGTAGGTCGAGCGCCGTCAGGGGATCGAAGAAGCGGATCGAGGTAATCAGGGTCGCGCTGTAGACCGCCAGGTAAAGGATAAGCAAACCGGGCAGCGCCCGGAGCGGGCGCGGCGCTGCTCGCGTTGGGCGCTCCTGCTGCCGCGCAAGTCGGCGATGCCATACGATCAAGCCGATAATGCACGCCAGTACCAGCAGGCCGCTGAAGATACCGGCCACCCTGCCCGGCACCAGCCAGGTTCCGATGGTTTTTAGCCCCAGCCGGAGATTCTCTTCAGGGAAGGCATAGAACCCGGCCTTTCTATCTGTCGCGTTTCCCCCGGCGAGCTTGTTATGGATCGCCCACAGAGCCATCGGGAAAACAGCGACCCCGACATAAAGCCCGATCTCCTGGAGCTTCTGCCGCAGCGCCGCGCAGCTCAGGCACCAGATCCCCAGAGCGCCCGCCGCGATCAGCGCTACGCCCACGTACCGCGTCAGCAGCGCGCAGGCGGCGCAGCCTGCCGCCCCCAGCAGCAGCGTCCAGCGCGGCCTCTCCAGATAGAGCGCCAGCAGCCACAGGGTGAGCAGCGTCAGGCAGATAAACAGCGGCTCCGTGAAGGCGACCGAATGAATGGTGAGCATATCCACGGACGCCAGCATAAAAAACGCGCCCAGCAGCGTGAAGAACGGGGAGCGGCGCGTGTAATGGGCCACGAGCAGCCCGACCAGGCCGACGTTGACGCCAAACAGCAGGCTGTTCAGCCAGCGCGCCGCCGTGGGAATCTCTATTCCCGACAGCCCGATCCCGGCCAGCAGCAGGGGATAGAGCGGCGGGAAATGGGTCAGCGGCATGGGCTTGCCGTCCAGCGTCAGGATGACATCCTGCAAGCCCTCGCCCAGGAGCAGATGCCGCGCGGCGCCGATGTAGTTGACCGAGTCGGCGGCGATGTGAATGCCTCCGCGCGTCGCATACACCTGCACCACGACGGCAAGCAGCGCCAGAATCGCAATGGGAACCGCGAGCTTGCGGGGAAACATAGGAAGCGAAGCCCTCTCAGGTCGAGACCGCCGCGCGCGCCGGTTCCTCCACAACCGCCTCGGTGTCCGGTTCCTCGATAACCGTCGTATGACGGTCGTAAGCGCGATCTCGATAGTTCATCCACAGAAGCGTTCCGAACAGGAACAACAACAATCCCGAATTGTAATAGCCGAACGGCAGGATGCCGAACCGGGCCAGCAGCGCGGCCAGACGGGGAGCCAGGCTGCCACTGGTGCTCACGGAATCGAAGGAGAGCGCCAGCGTCGTGAGGGCCGCCAGAGTCCAGGCCACAGGCTGCCGACGCGGCCAGCGCAGACGATATTCTATCAGGCCAAACGCCACAAACAGCAGGCAGGCCAGGTCGTAGTAGCGGTGGTAGAAGAGAATCAGGCCGGCGGCCGTTGTCAGGCCGATCTCCAGCGGGTTGGCAAAGGCCGGCTCCTTGTTCGGGCGGGGCCGCAGCGCAAACGCCAACAATCCCACCGCCAGCGCCGCCAGCGCCAGGTGCAGCCGCTCCACCAGTGGGCGATTGGGTCCCAGCACAAAATAGAGGAAGCGCTTGGCATGGACCATGTTGTAGGCGTTATCCCAGAGCGTTGAGCCGGCGGAATCGTTGGACTGATTGGGGGCGGTCGTCACGGCGATCACGTGCTCGTAGCCGGCAAGCGCGGTCGGCAGGCCGATAGGCAGCGTAAAGATCAGGTTCAGGCCGGCAAACACCGCCACGGCCACGCACGCCGCGCGCCAGTGGCGGCGCAGCGCCAGGACCATCACAAAGGGCAGCGCCAGCGTGAACTTCATCAGCGCCAGCCCCATCCAGAGGCCCGCCCATCCTTCCCGCCGCCGCGAAAGCGCATAGAGGCCCGCTGCCAGCAGCGCACCGATCAGCAGCGTGGATTGCCCAAAGATCAGCACGTGGAAGACGGGCCGCATCAGCAGCGCGAAGAGGACAAACCCCAGGCGCAGTTCCCGGCTCCAGGGCGCTCTGGCCGTCTTGAACAGCAGCAGCAGGAGCCCAAGCAGCGCTAGAAAGCTCAGCCCTATCAGCGCGGGAATGCCCAGGCGGCCCGGCATCCAGAGCACGGGCGCCATCAGCAGGGCAAAGGCGGGCGGGTAGATATAGACGCTCGCGGGCAGCCCCGGCCGGAATAGCCCCGGACTCCCATCCCGCCTCCACTCCGCCACAATCGCGGGATCGTCGTAGGGGTTCTTGCCTTGCCAGATCAGGCGCGCGCCATAAAAGAGCGCCCGTCCATCCTGACCGAGAAACATCGCCCGACTATGCTTGAGAAGATAGATCCCCGCCACCAGGGTCAGGCCGAGCAGCGCCAGGCAGAGCGTATAGCGAACAAGCGGATTGATTCGGGCCAAAGATGTCCTCCCTGATCTTTATAACGTTGGCACAGGAGTTTGGGTAGACACTCCCAGCCGTGTGGATCAATCTCACGCAGCCTGCTGCTGAGGAGATACGTCCACACCGTTGGGAGGGATTACCAGAGTTTGCCAGGTCGCAGGGAATTATCGGCTGCGCCTACCCGCTTTCCGGAGGACCACGCAAGCCAATCCACGCTTCTGTGGTCCTTTTTGGCGCCGAGGGTATAACGGAAAACGCGCATGGGCAGGAGAGCGCATTTGCGCAGGCCCCTTAGCCTAATTGGCTTCGGGCGCCCGTTTCTCCTGCCCTATTTTGTGACAAGGTGATAGTAGTTACTGCCCCTCAGGGGATCCAGTCTATATCGGGGGTGACGCGCTCGACGAAACCGGCCATCAGTCGTGCCGAATTCTCGATATCGTCCAGAGACATGACCTCGCAGGGCGTGTGCATGTAGCGCAGCGGCACCGAGATCAAGCCCGTCGCCATGCCTGCCCGGCTGATCTGCATGGCGTTGGCGTCCGTGCCCGTTCCGCCCGGCGCCGCCTCGATCTGGTAGGGTATCTCCAGATCCTTGGCGGTCTGGATGAGCAACCCGAAGACCTTCGGGTTGATGTTGGCGCCCCGCGCGATGATCGGTCCGCCGCCGAGCTTGACATCGCCGACCCGCTTCTTATCTGCGCCTGGATAGTCCATCGCGTGACCGACATCCACCGCCAGGCCCACGAGCGGATCAATGCCGAAAGCGGACGTGCGCGCCCCGCGCAGGCCGACCTCTTCCTGCACGGTCGCCACGCCATAGACGCCGCAGGAGAGCCGCCTGTCCGCCAGCAGGCGCAGCGCTTCGGCCACTATATAGCAGCCCATCTTGTTGTCGAAGCTGCGCGCGGTGGCGCGCTCGCCTTGCAGCCGCTGCAGATCCTGGGCATAGGTGATACAGTCCCCTATCTCGACCAGCTCCTCGGCCTCTTTCTTGCTGCCCGCGCCGATATCGATCCAGAGGTCGTTGATGTTGGGGACTTTGCTGCGCTCGTCCTGCTCCAGCAGATGGATGGCCTTGCGGCCCAGCACGCCCAGAATAGGCCCATTCTTGGTATGCACGTAGACGCGCTGGCCAACGGTGACAATGACGTCATGCCCGCCGATCTGGCCGAAGTAGAGGAAACCGTCCTCGTTAATATAGCGGACGATGAACCCGATCTCGTCTGAGTGGCCAGCCAGCATCACACGCGGACGGCCTTCGGGATTTTTGATGGCGATGACGTTGCCCATGATGTCGGTGCTGACATCCTCCACATAGGAGCGCACCTGCTCCCGGAAAACCTTCTGTACCTGCTGCTCATAACCGGACGGCCCCGGCGTATCTACCAGCTTTTTGAGAAACGCAAACGATTCTTCGCGCAATGAAATAGGCTCCTCTCTGAATTTCGACGTTATCTGAATCTTCGTTAGGAAGAAGTATACTCTATTTTCGGCGGCGCAATTCCCGCGCGGAAGCCCAGGTTCCTTCCGTCTCTTGCGGCATAGGCGCGTGGGGTATAATGGAGGCAAGAGCGGGCGAAAACGGCCTGTCCCTGTGTGACAGAGGAGAGACAGATGGCGCTCCTGGAACGTGATCTAAGACGCAACATTGACGACATCGCCGATAAGGTGTTCGCCAACGAACGGTTGACCGCCGAAGACGGCCTGCGCCTGTTCCACCACCCCAATCTGCCGGAACTGGCCTTTCTGGCCAACCATGTGCGCGAGCGGCTCCATCCCGACACCAACCACATCGTCACCTACGTCGTCGGGCGCAACATCAACTACACCAATGTCTGCTGGGTGCGCTGCAAATTCTGTGCCTTCTATCGTGTGCCGGGCCACGAGGAGGGCTATGTCCTCACCCGCGAGCAGATTTTCGACAAAATTCAGCAGATGGTGGATCTGGGCGGCATTGAGATTTTAATGCAGGGCGGCCTAAACCCCAAGCTCAAGATCGAATGGTACGAAGACCTCCTGCACGCCATCAAGGAGCGATTCGGCGCTTATGGCGTCATCCTACATGCCTTCTCGCCTGCCGAACTCATCTATATCGCCAAGATCAGTAAGCTCTCCCTGGCCGCGATGTTCCAGCGCTTAAAGGCGGCGGGACTCGACAGCGTGCCCGGCGGCGGCGCCGAGATCCTGACCGACCGCGTGCGCGAGATCATCTCCCCCTACAAAGACACCGCCGAGGAATGGCTCCACTGTATGCGCGAGGCGCACAAAGCGGGCCTGCGCACGACCGTCACGATGATGTACGGATCGGTGGATACGGTGGAAGACCGGATCGAGCACCTGGTGAAAACGCGGCAGTTACAGGACGAAACAGGCGGCTTTACGGCCTTCATTCCCTGGTCGTTCCAGCCGGACGGCACGGAATTGCAGGGAGAGCGCGCCTCCGCCTTTGACTATCTGCGGACGGTGGCGGTCAGCCGCCTGATGCTGGACAACATCCCGCACATGCAGGCGTCCTGGGTAACGCAGGGGCCGAAGGTGGCCCAGGTCGCCCTCCGCTACGGCCTCAACGATTTCGGCAGCACTATGATGGAGGAGAACGTCGTCTCCTCCGCCGGGTGCGCCTTCACCATGCCCATCGAGGAGATCGAGCGGCTTATCCGTGAAGCGGGCTACACGCCCATGCGCCGCACCACCCAGTATCGGCTCCTGCCCCAAGGCGTCCCGGAAGGCTCGCCTTTGCTGGCCGCAACCGCCTGAGACTCGCCTAATCTGGCTTGACGGACGAGGGATGATAACGGCCCTCGTCCGTTGTTCGCTTCTGGTTGTGGCTGCTATCGGATCGGGGCCGCGCTTGCCTCAGTAATAATCCAGGTATCGCCCTGTTTCTTGAGCACAAAGCCGACGCGGAACTGCTGCGTCTTGCCCTCCTTGCTGCGCAGGACATGGGTGCCCGATACCGACCAGGCATTCTCTCCGGCAGGCTCGACCTGATCCAGGTCGTAGCGGACGGTTCCCATCTCCTTGAAGGCCGCTCGCGTCTGATCCAGGTAGGCGCGTCCCGTCAGAGAATAGGGAGCGCGCCCACGCGCCGTAACCGTCAGCGTCTTCGTCGGGAGGATATGCCGCTCTAACGGGACGATATCGCCGTTGCGGAACGCCGTCTCGATCTCCGAGATCGCCTGCTTCAGGCCCGGCTCCTGCGAGGGCACCGCGGAGCGCCTGGGGGGTTTGTAGAGATAGTAATCGCTCTCCTCCTCGGGGCCCGGCTCTGTCGAAGGCGGGGGTGTCTTGCGCTCTTCAGAGCGCGGTTCTGTGGAAGGCGGCGCGGGAGCTTGGCGCTCCTCGGAGCGCGGCCCTACCGAGCGCGGCGGAGCCTCCCTCTCACCCAGATAGATCGGCACCGGGATAATGTAGGTCGTCTGGCTGGGATAGGACGGGCTGTAGTAGCTGGAGTAGGGCTCGCTGTAGAACGGATAGAACGGGTAGTAGCTATACGTATAGAGCGGATACGTATAGAGGTACGAGTAATCGAAGTACGGGTAAGAGAAGAAGTGGCGGTGGAAGTGCCGATGGAAGCCAAAATGAAATCCGCCCGTATTGAAGCGCAGGGAGAAGGTCGAAAATCGGGGCCGGAAGAAGGCCCCACCAGAAAATACGGGGCGCTGCGCAAAGCGAAAGCCCCCGGACATCCCGCGAAAACGCAATCCCTGGGCAGATACGGGCAATACCGGGCCGGCCAGCAGGCCCAGGGCGACGGCCCAACTCGGCAGCAAACGCGCAAAGGGACGCAGTCTCATGTCTCTACCTCCCAGGAGAGTGGCCGGGCGGACGGCCGCGGAAGCGATCTCGCCGCATGACGCGGCTAAGGATCGATGCCCATGCGGGGCAGTGGGTAGACACTCCCAGCCGTGTGGATCAATCTCACGCAGCCTGCTGCTGAGGAGATACGTCAACACCGTTGGGAGGGATTACCGGGCAGTGTCGGTACTATATTAATACCCGTTGCAAGCTCTGATAGACTACCTCCATGCCCGCAGCCTCGGCGGGGCAGTGTCGGTACTATATTAATACCCGTTGCAAGGCCGATTATCACTGTTAAATATACTACGTGCCAAGACACCGATCTATTCGCGGAACGTTAAAAGAGAAGCTGCTTTCGGCAAATGAATAAGCAACCGATTGAAAGTGAGACCGTGGGATTAATGGGCGGCCCCTGCTCGCAGACGGAGCCGCTGCTGGAAGTGCGCGGGCTGGTCAAGCATTTTGTGGTGACGCGGTGGGAAAGCTGGCGCTCCGTGCGCGAAACGGTTCATGCCGTGGACGGCATTGATCTGACCCTTCACCGGGGCGAGACGCTCGGGCTGGTCGGCGAGAGCGGCTGCGGCAAGAGCACGGCGGGACGGGCCATCCTGCGCCTGATCGAGCCGACGGCGGGAACTATTCGACTCGACGGCGTGGATATTAGGACCCTGCAAGGCGAGGCGCTGCGCCAACTGCGGCGTCACATGGGTATCGTCTTCCAGGACCCGTTCGCCGCCCTCGACCCGCGCATGATGGTCGGCGACATCGTCTCCGAGCCGCTGCACGCGCACGGGCGCGACGGCTCCGCCGGGCGCTCTCGATCCACGCGGCGGGAACGCTGGCAGCGCGCCCGGGCACTGTTGGAGGCGGTCGGCCTGCGGCCTGACTTCGTCACGCGCTATCCCCACGAGTTCTCGGGCGGGCAGCGGCAGCGGATCGGCATCGCCCGCGCCATCGCCACCGACCCCCAACTGCTTATCCTCGATGAGCCGATCTCGGCGCTCGACATCTCTATCCGCGCCCAGATACTCAACCTGCTGGAGGAGTTGCAGACGCAGCGCGGCCTCGCCTACCTTTTCATTGCCCACGACCTCTCCGTCGTCCGGCACATCTGCGACCGGGTGGCCGTGATGTACCTGGGAATTATCGTGGAGCAGGGGCCTGCCGACCGCGTGTTTGCCTTTCCAAAGCACCCTTACACGCAGGCGCTGCTTGCCTCCGTCCCGGTGGCCGACCCGGCCCGGCGTCGGGAACGCCGCCCGCTGGAAGGCGACATGCCCAGCCCGGTCAAAATCCCCTCCGGCTGCCGCTTCCGCACCCGCTGCCCTCTGGCCGCCGACATTTGCGCCCGCGAAGTCCCACCGCTGCGCGCGCTCGGCAACGGCCACTTCGCCGCCTGCCACTTCGCCACGCCGGATGCCTGAGCGACCATCAAACGGTCCCTTCTGGCCGCCCACCCGTAAACGAGTGGGCTGCGGGCGGCAAGTCCCATAAATGGGGCTGTCAGAGGCGGGTTAGCCCCATCTCGGGACTACAAGAAGGGAGGTTAGCCCCCTTCAGGGGGCTTGCCGTCTGAGCCTGTCGTGGGCCAGGCGGTTTAAGCGTATGAGCGGTTAGCACGGCGGGCTGCGCGGCGGCGGCGGACGCGTGACGACAGGCGGTTTAAGCGTATGAGCGGTTAGCCCCCTTCAGGGGGCTTGCCGTCCGCAGCCCGGTCCTTTAGGGCCGGGCGCAGCCGGGTTTCCGTAGACAATTTTAGCGCTGTTGGTTTGCTCGGAGCGAGTCCACATAGACGACGGTTTCTGTGTTCAGGGATTCAATGGCCGCGGCGAGCACCTTCTGCGCTGCCAGGCCATCGGCCCCGGAGCCGTCAATCTGCTCTGGATCATCCCCTTCGGCTACCTGCTCCAGGAAACGATGCAGCCGGTTCCGGAACGTATCGTCGAAGCTTTGCATCCCTCCAAAAACGGGATTGGTATAGACGGTTTTCTCCAGGCTATCCGCCGGGTAGAGCGTAACTTCGCGGTACATGTCTTCCAGCACGAAACGCCCTCCCGTGCCGGCTACCTCGCAGCGCTCCATCGGATGCCCCCGCTTGATATCGTAGCTGCCGGTTAGAGAACCGACCACACCGTTCTTGAAGCGG
>Ga0209810_1001482_pt1 | contig 34951 bp, 40 predicted proteins | sample Coa_R1_7_FD_187159 | JGI IMG/M metagenome (GOLD analysis project Ga0209810, IMG submission 187159) | Surface soil microbial communities from Centralia Pennsylvania, which are recovering from an underground coalmine fire - Coalmine... | ecosystem: Environmental > Terrestrial > Soil > Unclassified... | reverse complement strand
GAGCGTCCCGCACCTCCTCGTCCTCTGCCACGAGGTCGGCCGCACGCATGTCGAAGGCGCGGGCGGCGGGCCGCACCCGATTCCGCCACTCCGCGACCTCGTCGAGCTGCACGAGCAGCTCGCTCTGCCGGCGCGTCCTGCCCGTGTCGCGGCTGTCGCGCTCAACACCCGGGCGCTCGGCGAGGACGAGGCGCGTGCCGCCGTCGCAGCGGCGGAGGGGGAGACGGGGCTGCCCGCCGACGACCCGGTCCGCTTCGGAGCTGCGAAGCTCGTCGACGCGGTGCTGGCCGCGGCGCCCTAGCGGTGTTCGTCGCCGTCATCGCCGACACGCACATGCCGCGGGGAGCGCGGCGCCTGCCGGAAGCCTGCCTCGAGCGCCTGCGCGCGGCCGACGCGATCCTCCACGCGGGCGACGTCGTCGCCGAGCCCGTTCTCGACGAGCTCGAGGCGCTCGGGCCGCCCGTGCATGCCGTCCACGGGAACATGGACGACCCCGCGCTACGCGAGCGGCTGCCCGCGACGCTCGTCGTCGAGGTGGGCGGAGCCCGGATCGGGATGACGCACGACGCCGGCCCGAGCGCGGGCCGGGAAGCTCGGCTTGCGCAGCGCTTCCCCGGCTGCGCGGCCGTGATCTACGGCCACAGCCACATCCCGCAGGTCGCGCGCTCGGGCGAGGTCTGGATCCTCAACCCCGGCTCGCCGACCGAGCGACGGCGCGCGCCGTGGCACACGATGCTCGTACTGGAGGTGGAAAGGGGGCGCATCGAGCCGGAGCTCGTCCAGCTGTCTTGACACGAACAGACGTTCGCTCTATCATGCGAACACATGTTCGCGAAGCTACTGATTCTCATCTGTGTCGCGGCGCTCGGCGTCGGGCTCGCTGCCCGCGGCTCGAGCGGTGCCGGGCCGCGGCAGACCTACCTCGTGAAGCCGGGCGACACGCTCTGGTCGGTTGCCGAGCACACGTATGCCGGTGACCCGCGCGAAGGCGTCTGGAAGCTCGAGCAGCGGAACCGCCTCGCCTCCGCGACGATCGTGCCCGGCGAGAGGCTCGTCCTCCCCTAAGAGGTGGGCGGAAGGTCGATCCCGGAGACGTAGACCTTCTCGCCGCGGAAGAGCCGCTGCTCGGGATCCCACGGGAACCAGATCACGACCTTCCACTCCAGCCGTCCCTCCCCCGGAGGCTGACCGAGCCACGGCGCTTGCTGGGTCGCGCTGACGTTCGCCTCCTCGCACACGCCCTGCGGCCCGATCACGATGTCGGTCAGGTCGAAGCGGATGTCCGGGAACGCGGTCAGGAGCTCGGTGTAGAAGCGGCGCGCGCCGTCGTGACCTTCCCAGCGGTGGCCGGTCTGGACGAGCTCGTAGACGCAGTCGGGCGTCAGCGTGGAGATGAGGCCGGCGAGATCGCGTGCGTCCTCGGCGAGCGAGTGCTTCTTGTAGAGCTCCCGGACGTCGCGGTACAGCTCAGGCGTGACTTCGCGGCGGTAGACCTCGAGCACGGTCGGGTCGGCCATGGCCCGAGCCTATCGCGCTCCGAGACTCAGACGGGAAGGAGCTCGCCGGCGGCCGGATCGATGCCGAACAGGTCGGGCGTCCGCTCCACCAGCGCGACGAACGCGTCGACCACCGCGGGCGCGAACTGCGTGCCGCGGTTCCGCACGACCTCCTCGGTCGCGTCTGCGAGCGACCGAGCCGCGCTGTAGGGGCGATCCGTCGTCATCGCGTCCACGGCGTCCGCGAGGCCGACGATCGCCGCCTCGAGCGGGATCCCCTCGCCCGGGAGACCGTGCGGGTAGCCGTTCCCGTCCCAGCGCTCGTGGTGGTGGAGGATCGCCGGCACTGCGCCTCGGAGCCGGTGGAGCCGGCCGATGATCCGCGCGCCGTCCTCGGGATGGCGCTTCACGATCGCGAACTCCAGCTCCGTGAGGCGGTCCGGCTTCGTGAGGATCGCGTCGGGGACGCCGATCTTGCCGATGTCGTGGAAGAGACCTGCGAAGCGGAGCACGTCGAGCTGCTCGCGCTCGAGCCCGAGTTCCTCGCCGAGGGCGATCGCGATGCGCTGCACGCGCTGCGAGTGCCCGGCGGTGTACGGGTCCTTCGCGTCCACGGTCGCGTTGAGGCTCTCGACCGCCTCGAGCGCGCTCGCCTCGAGCAGGCGGTTCGACTCGACGAGCCGCAGCGTGCGAGCGCGCAGCTTCGCGTTCTGGCGGCGGAGCGTGCGGGACGCCCCGCGCACGAGCAGCGCGAGCGCTCCCCAGAGCGCGAGGAAGACGACGCCGACCGCGATCCAGAGCATGGTGCGGCGCGACCCGATCAGGCGGCCGAGCGCCCGCGGGTCGGCGTAGATCTCGTAGGCCCCGATGGCGCGGCCCTGGCTCCGGATCGGCGCGTAGACCTCGAAGAGGTGCCGGTAGCCGAGATCGTTCCGCTCGAACGCATCCTCACCGGTCGAGCCCGTGCCGACGAGCTTCGCAACAGCCCGGTTCTCCTGGATCGCCTCACCGAGCTCGTCGTCGAGCGGAAAGCGCTGGCCGATCTTCCCGCGATCGCGATTCTCCACTCGGCGATCGTTGCTGGACCGGGTCAGCAGGTTCGTCCAGGCGAGAACGCCCTGGGCGGTCCACACCTTGACCACGACGATGTCCGGCTGCGTGAGGACGTTCGACCCGAGCTGTGCGTCCTTCTTCCACGGCACGACGACGTGGCCGCCGCGCACGAGGGTGGGCTGCACCACGCCGTCGACGTACTGGACGAGGGAGGTCTGCTCCGCGCTGAGCGCCTCCTTCGTGAGCGAGCGGGAGAGGAGCGAACCGATAGCGACGCCCGCGCCTGCGCAGATCAGCGCCGAAGCGAGCAGGAACACGCGCAGCAACGTGAGCGACCGTTCGAGGTCGCGCCCGCGCCGCAGCCGCCGCAGTCCGTTCGCCACCGACGGAATATCGGCGGCGCGCCGCCATTCGCTTAGCGATCCCTTCCTAGAATCGCCGGGTGGATCTCGACGTCGTCTTCCTCGGCACGGCCGGGTCGATGCCAACCGCCCAGCGTGGGCCTGCGGCACTGCTCGTGCGCCGCGGCAGCGAGCGGCTCCTCTTCGACTGCGGGGAGGGCGCCCAGCGGCAGCTCCAGCGGTCTGCCATCGGCCTGCCCGATCTGCAGGAGATCTTCTTCACCCACTACCACGCCGACCATTTCCTCGGCCTGCCGGGCATGCTGAAGACGTTCGCGCTGCGTGGCCGCGACGAGACGCCACTCACGGTCTATGGGCCGCGCGGCCTGAAGGAGCTGCTCAACCGGCTGCGGCCGTTCGTCGGCCGGCTCCCGTATCCGTTCACTGCGGTCGAGCTCGAGCCGGGGGAGAGGCTGGAGCGCGGCGATTACACGATCGAGGGATTCGCGGTGGAGCACGGCGTCGGCGCGCTCGGCTACGCGATCGTCGAGCAGCAGCGGCCCGGGCGGTTCGACGTGTCGGCCGCCGACGAGCTCGGCGTGCCCGACGGGCCGGCGCGCGGACGGTTGCAAGCGGGGGAAGAGGTGACGGTCGAATCCGGCCGCACGGTCACGCCGGCGGACGTCCTCGGAGAGCCGCGGCCGGGGCGGAAGCTCGTGTTGACCGGGGACACGGCGCCGTCGCCGCTCGTCGTCCAGGCGGCACACGGCGCCGACCTGCTCGTGCACGAGGCCAGCTTCGCGACCGAGGAGGAGGAGCGCGCGCGCGAGACGATGCATTCCACGGCCGTCGGCGCAGCCGAGATCGCACGCCTTGCGCAGGTGCGGCTGCTCGCGCTCACGCACGTCTCGCCGCGCTACTTCGGCCCGGAGCTGGCGGACGAGGCGCGCGAGGTCTTTTCCGACACCGTCGTGCCGCGGGACTTCGATCTGATCGAGGTTCCGTTCCCGGAGCGCGGCGCGCCTCGGCTCGTCAAGAGCGGCGCGCGGCCACCGCGAGCTGCGCCGGAGCCGGTGCCCGCCGAAGTCCCTATGATCGAGCCGTAATGAGCGTGGGCTTGACGGAGCTGATCAAGGAGCGGACGCGCGGGCTTTGCCGGCGGGGGAGCGGGAAATGACCGGCATGGTTCAGGTCGCGACGGCGGGCGACGTCGCTGAGGCGGAAGAGATGCAGGAGATCCTCCGCAACGCCGGCATCGACTCCTCGATCGAGCAGTCGCCGGAAGACGACGCGGTCACCGTCCTCGTCCCCGAGGCGGAGCTCGAGACCGCGCAGGACGCGATCGAGGCGCTCACGGAGCCCGACGACCTCATCTCGGAGCCCTAGGATTCAGCTGATGCCAACGATGGCCTTCCTCCGTGGCAGGGCGCGCCTCACCGCAGGCGCGGCCGCGCGGTCGCCACGCTCTTCGTAGTCGCGCCTTCGCAGACGAGCTCGTCCGCGACGCCGGCGTGCAGCCGGGCACGCTCGTGCTCGACCTCGGCGCGGGCGGCGGGATCCTCACGCGCGCGTTGGCCGACGCGGACGCCCGGGTGCGCGCCGTCGAGCTGGACACGGCCGCGGCGTTACAGCTCCGCACGCGCTTCGGCGCCGATCCGCGGGTCGAGGTGGTCGAGGCCGACGCGACGCTCGTGGCGTTGCCGGACGAGCCCTTCGCCGTCGTCGCGAACCTGCCTTTCGCGGTAGGAACGGCCGTCCTTCGCCGTCTGCTCGGCGACCCGCGTGTGCCGCTGCTGCAACTCGACGCCATTGTCGAGTGGGGGCTCGCCGCGAAGCGGACGGCAGTGTGGCCGTCGACGCTGCTCGGCTGCACGTGGGGAGCGTGGTATGAGCTGGAGCTCGTCCGCCGGGTGCCTCGCGCCTGCTTCGCTCCTCCGCCGAGTGTCGAGGCTGCGGTGCTTCGCGCGAGACGGCGGCCCGAGCCGCTCGTGCCGCCGGATCATGCATCCGCGTACGGGGCGCTGCTCCGGCGGGCGTTTGCCGCGCAGGCGCCCCTGGACCGGATCCTGCCGCGCGGGCTCGTCCATGAGGCCGCTCATGTGCTCGGCTTCGATCCGCACGCGAGCGCCCGCGACCTCGACGTGCGCCAGTGGGGCCGGCTGTACGCCGAGGTCAGATCTGCCACGCCCCGCCGACGAGCAGGGGGAGCTCGTCGCCGTCGCGGGTCACGCCGGTGACGGTCACGTCGTCCGAGCCGATCATGAAGTCGGTGTGGATCTCGCTCTCGTTGATCCGCGGCAGGTCGGCGGGATCGGCGACCGGGCTTGCGTAGGCGTCGCCGAGCGCGAGGTGGCTCGCCGAGTTCTCGTCGAGGAGCGTGTTGAAGAAGGTGCGGCCGAGCCGGCCGATCCGGCTCTCGCCGTCGACGAGCGCGACCTCGCCGAGCCGCGAAGCTCCCTCGTCCGTGGCGCAGCGCCGCCGCAACGCGTCGGCGTTCGCGTCGGCGTCGATCTCGACCGCGCGGCCGCCTTCGAAGCGGATCCGGAGCCCGGTCACGACCGAGCCGCCCACGTCGAGCGGCTTGGTCGAGGCGACGACGCCCTCCGTGCGCTCGGGGTCCGGGGTCGTGAAGAGCTCCTCCGTGGGGAGGTTCGGCATGTGGTCGATGCCGGTGCGCGTCGTCGCGCGGCCGCCCTCCTTCGCGAAGCGCGAGCTGGGGAGGAGTCCGACGGTGAGGTCGGTGCCCGGCCCGACGAACCGCAGGGCGTCGAGGTCGAGCTCGTCGATGCGGGACGCGACCTGCCAGATCTCGGCGATCCGCCCTTGCCAGGCCTCGACCGGGTCGGGCTCGTCGAGCCGACAAACATGCTCGAGGTCCCGCCACAGCGCTTCGACGGCAGCGGTCGCGTCGAGCTCGGGGAAGACGACCTGCGCCCACGCCTCCGTGGGGAACGGCGAGATCGTCCAGGCGACGGAGCGATCGTCCACGATCTTCAGGGTCTCCGGCAGGCTCGGCAGCCGGTCGCGGCCGGCGCGCGCCGGTTCGATCCCGTTCAGGAGCCCCGGCGGGACGCTCGGCGTGAGGACGATGCGCGCCGCCTCGAGCTCGCCGAGGTCGAGCATGCGGCGGCCGAGCCACGGCGGGACCCAGGTGAGGGAGTCCTCGGGCGCCGACTCGTTCCGGATCCGCTTCACGGCCGCGTCGAAGTAGACGACGTCGACGTAACGCGCTCCACGGTCGTAGGCCCGGCGCGCGATGCGGCGGATGAGCGGCGCGGACTCGAGCGGCCCCTCGACGGCCACCACCTGATCCGGCTGGACGTTCGCGCCGAAGCCGACGATCAGGTCCGCGTACCGGTCGAGGAGCTCCTCGTTCACTGACGAAACGGTAGCGTCGCCTCGGGTGGACGAATCCGATCTACACGTTCGGCGGCGCACATATGCCTTCTTCGTCGAGCGCGGCCGCGCCCCGACCCCGGCGGAGCTCGGGGAGCCGGAGGAGATCCTCGCCGCCTGGCGGCGCCTCCACGGCGAGCATGCGCTCGTGCTCGATCCGGCCACCGACGAGTTGCGGATGCTCAACCCGTTCTCGGCCGTGCCGACCACGTATCGCGTGCAGGCGGGCGGTCGTTGGTGGTACGGCAACTGCGCCTGGGATGCGTTCGGCATCTGCGCGGCGCTGCACGCGGACGGCCGCGTCGAGACGTCGTGCCCGGACTGCGGCGACCCGCTCGCGGTCGAGATCCGCGGTGAGCGCCCGGACGATGAGTCGCTGCTCTTCCATTGCCTCGTCCCGGCCGCGCACTGGTGGGACGACATCGTCTTCACCTGAAGCACGATGAACCTCTTCCGGTCGGAAGAGCACATCGCCCGCTGGCTCGGCGGCAGGGTGCCCGGCGCGACGATCTCGGTCGCGAAGCTCTCCGAGCTGGCGCACGCCTGGTGGGGCGATCGCTTGTCGCCCGAGTGGGCGCCGCACACGCGCGAGCAGAACCAGGCGATCCTCGAGCGGCTCGGGCTGACGGGGGAGTTCTGGAGCCTGCCCTAGCTGTTGACTCGGCGCCTGCCGAGGAGGAGAGTCGCCGTATCCGTCCGCTTCCCGAGGAGGAACGCGATGCACACCGTCATCCGGAGGTACGAGGGAGTCCAGGACACCGCGGAGGTGCCCGGCGAGCCGTCGAAGAGTTCGGGCCGATGCTCAGAGACCAACCCGGCTTCCAGGGCTACTGGGTCGTCGACGCCGGGGACGGTGTCCTCGCCACGATCAGCGTCTTCGAGACGGAGGACGCAGCCGTCGACTCGACGAACGCGGCCGCGTCCTGGGTCCGCGAGAACATGGCCGAGATGGTCCAGAACCCGCCGCAGGTGACCGCGGGCAGCACGACCGGCGTCATGGCGGAGGCTCCCGCCTAGGAATCTCGTGGCTGCCCTGCCGTTCATCCGGCGGGGCAGCTACAGTCCGCCGAGCACGAACCCCTTTAACCCGGTCCAGCGAGGCCGGAAAGGAGTCGGATGAGCACGCATGCCCCCGTACAGGGGAAATCTCTTCTCGATGCCGACGGGCTGGCGAGGACCCTTTCGAGAATCGCTCACGAGATCGTCGAGGGCAACCCTTCGCTTGATGCGGTCGCGCTCGTCGGGATCCAGACCCGCGGCGTCCCGCTCGCGCGCCGGCTCGCCCGCCTGATCGAGGAGCGCGCCGGAGTCGAGCCCGCGCTCGGCGCCGTCGACATCACCTTCTATCGCGATGACGTCACGGTCCGGGGCGGCGAGGCGCCGCTTTCGGCACAACCGGTCGTGCGGGCGACGCAGCTCGACTTCCCGCTCGACGGACGGACGGTCGTCCTCGTCGACGACGTCCTCTACACGGGCCGTACGATCCGCGCGGCGATCGACGCGCTCTTCGACTACGGCCGGCCGGCCCGTGTTCAGCTCGCCGTGCTCGTCGACCGCGGTCACCGTGAGCTGCCGATCCGGCCGGACTACGTCGGCAAGAACCTGCCCACCGCGCGCGGGGAGCGGATCCAGGTGCAGCTCGTCGAGGTCGACGAGCTCGACGCCGTCCTCCTCGTAGGGAGCCCGGAGGAGGAGAGCCGATGATCCGCCTCGTCAAGGACGACCTCCGTCCGCCCGGGGATCCGCCGAAGCGGCACCTGCTCTCGGTTGCCGGCCTGACGCGCGACGACGTCGAGCGCCTGCTCGGCACGGCGCGCACCTTCGAGACGTCGCTCGAGCGGCACGTGAAGAAGCTGCCGACGCTCAAGGGGCACCTGATCGTCAACCTCTTCTACGAGTCCTCGACCCGCACGTCTTCCTCGTTCGAGCTCGCCGCGAAGCGGCTCTCGGCGGACACGCTCAATGTCAAGTCGACCGGCTCCTCGGTGGACAAGGGCGAGTCGCTCAAGGACACGGCGCTCACGCTCGGCGCCTACGACCCCGACGTGATCGTGATCCGGCACCCGCAGATCGGCGCGCCGCAGTTCGTCGCCCGGGTGACCGAGGCGCACGTCGTCAACGCCGGCGACGGGAAGCATCAACACCCGACGCAGGCGCTGCTCGACCTCTACACGCTGCGGAAGGAGGTCGGCGAGCTCGACGGCCTCCACGTCGCGATCGTCGGCGACGTCCTCCACTCACGCGTTGCGCGCTCCCTGCTGCAAGCGTTCGCGCTCGTCGGGATCCGGGCGACGCTCGTCGGCCCGCCGGCGTTGCTGCCGCGCGAGCTTCCGGCGGAGACCTCGACGGACATCGGCGCGATTCTCGACGCGGACGTCGTCTACGTCCTGCGGATGCAGAACGAGCGGATGGAGGCGGGCGCGAACTTCGTCCCGAGTCTCCGCGAGTACACGGCGCGCTGGGGGATCACACCCGAGCGGCTGCGGCCCGGGCAGAAGGTCATGCACCCGGGCCCGATGAACCGCGGCGTCGAGATCGACCCGCGAATCGCCGACTCGCCCGACTCGCTGATCACGACGCAGGTCCGCTCCGGACTCGTCGTGCGGATGGCAGTCCTCTACGACGTCCTCACCGGCGGTCCCGTCGGGGTGCAGGCACTGGCTGCCGCGGAGGTGGCGTGATGTTGTGGCAGAAGGACCGGCCCGGCGCCGACCTCGTGATCCGCGGTGCGCGCGTGGTCGACCCCGTCGAGGGACTCGATGCGCGCATCGACGTGCGGATCGACGGCGGGACGATCGCGGACATGGCCGCGAAGGTCGACGCGAACGAGCACCGTGTCGTCGACGCGGACGGCCTCGTGCTCGCGCCTGCGTTCGTCGACCCGCACGTCCACCTGCGCACCCCCGGCCGCGAGGACGAGGAGACTGTCACGAGCGGGACGGCGGCCGCGGCAGCCGGTGGCTACTGCGCGATTCTCGCGATGCCGAACACGGACCCGGTGGTCGACTCGGCGGCGACGCTCGGCGCGCTCGCCGCCGCCGCGCGCCAGGAGGCCGAGGTACCGGTCGGCTTCCTCGCCGCCATCACGCGCGGTCAACGCGGGGAGGAGCTGACCGAGATGGGCGAGCTCGCCGAGGCGGGGGCGGTCGCGTTCTCGGACGACGGCGTGCCCGTCTCCTCGGCCGGATTGATGCGCCGGGCGCTCCAGTACGCCTCGAGCACCGAGCGGCCGCTCGCGCTCCATTGCGAGGAGCCGACACTCTCACGCGGGGGCCATGTACACGAGGGACGAGTTGCCGCCGAGCTCGGCTTCACGGGCTATCCCTCGGTCGCCGAGTCGGTCATGGTCGCGCGCGACCTCGCGCTCGCCGGCTACGAGAGCGGTCGCGTCCACGTCCTCCACCTCTCGGCCGCGGAGTCGGTCGAGGCGCTCCGCCGCTCGCGGGAGGCCGGTGTCGCCGCCAGCGGCGAGGCGACGCCACATCACCTCGTGCTCACCGACGACGCGGTGCGCTCGCTCGACCCGAACGTGAAGATGAACCCGCCGCTGCGCGCCGAGGCCGATCGCCAGGCCTTGCTCGACGCGGTGCGGGACGGGACGATCGAGGCGATCGCGACCGACCACGCGCCGCACGCCGCGCACGAGAAGGAGGTGCCCTTCGAGGCGGCGCCGTTCGGCGTCACCGGCCTCGAGACCGCGTTCGCCGTCCTCCACACGCACCTCGTGCAGCCGGGCCTGCTCACCCTCGAGACGCTGCTCGAGCGGATGTCGGCCGGGCCGGCGCGGATCTTCGGGCTCGAGCGCCCGCGGGTCGCGAAGGGCGCGCCGGCGAACCTCGTCCTGCTCGACCTCGAGCGTGAGTGGACGGTGGGCGAGCAACCCTTCCGCTCCCGCTCGGGCAACTCGTGGCTCCTCGGCTCGACGCTCAAGGGCGCGGTTCAGATGACGGTGGCGGGCGGGGTGGTGGCGTTCGAATGAGCTACCTCGCGCTCGCAGACGGGACGGTGTGGCACGGCGAGTCGGTCGGCGCCGAGGGTCACGCGCTCGGGGAGGCCGTCTTCACGACCGGCATGTCCGGCTACCAGGAGGCGGTCACCGACCCGAGCTTCGAGGACCAGCTCATCTGCTTCACCGCGCCGATGATCGGCAACTACGGCGTCGCGGAAGAGCGGAGCGAGTCGCCTCGCACCCACGCCCGCGCCGTGCTGATGCGAGAGGCGCGAGGGCCCGCGTGGACGGATTGGCTGCGCGAGCGCGGCATCGTCGCGCTCACCGGCATCGACACGCGCAGCCTCGTGCTGCACCTCCGCGATGCGGGCTCCGCGCCCGGCATCGCTGTCGCCTCCGACCTTCCGGTCGAGGAGGCGATCGAGCTCGCCGCTCGGCAGCCCTCGATGCTCGGGCGAGCGCTCGCCGAGGACGTCTCGACGGACGAGCCCTACGTCTACGCCGAGGAAGGCAGGGTGCGGATCGGCGTCGTCGACTACGGCGTGAAGAACTCCGTCCTGCGCCGGCTCGCCAAGGCGGGCGCAGCGGTGACCGTCCATCCCCACGACACCGGCGCGGACGAGCTCGCCGGCTACGACGGGGTGCTGCTGTCTCCGGGCCCCGGAGACCCGGAGCCCCTCGTTGCCGAGACCGAGACGGTGCGTCAGCTCCTCGGCCGGACGCACGTGCTCGGCATCTGCCTCGGCCACCAGCTGATCGCGCGCGCGACCGGCCACGACACGTACAAGCTCCCGTTCGGTCACCGCGGCGCGAACCACCCGGTGCACGAGCGCCTCACGGGCCGGGTGCTCGTGACGAGCCAGAATCATGGCTTCGCCGTGAGCCCGAGCGACGCGGCCGACGTGTCGCACGTATCGCTCTACGACGGGACGGTCGAGGGGCTCGACCTGCCGGAGCTGCGCGCTCGCTCGCTTCAGTTCCATCCCGAGGCGGGCCCCGGCCCGCACGACGCGTGGCCGCTGCTCGAGGCCTGGGTCGACCAGGTCGCGGAGGCTGTCAATGCCTAGGCGCACGGACATCGAGTCGATCGTCATCGTCGGCTCCGGGCCGATCGTGATCGGGCAGGCGGCGGAGTTCGACTACGCGGGCTGCCAGGCGCTGAAGGTGCTGCGCGAGGACGGGTTCCGCACGATCGTGGTCAACTCGAATCCGGCGACGATCATGACCGACCCCGGCTTCGCCGACCGGACGTATCTCGAGCCGCTCGACGCCGAGTCCGTCGCCGAGGTACTGCGCCTCGAGCGTCCCGACGCGCTTCTGCCGACCATGGGGGGCCAGACGGCGCTGAACCTCGCGCGTGAGCTCGCGACGTCCGGCGTCCTGGACGAGCTCGGGATCGAGCTCATCGGCGCTCGCCTCGACGCGATCGAGCGCGCCGAGGACAGGCTCAAGTTCAAGGAGGCGGTCGAGTCCTGCGGGCTCAAGGTCCCTGCCTCGGCGATCGTGACCTCTCTCGACGAGCTCGAAGGGCTGATGGTGCCGGCCGTGGTGCGGCCCGCGTTCACGCTCGGCGGCCACGGCGGCGGCTTCGCCCACACGGAGGAGGAGCTCTACCGCCAGGTAGAGCGCGGCCTCGCGGAGTCTCCGATCGGCCAGGTGCTCGTCGAGGAGTCGGTGCGCGGCTGGGACGAGTTCGAGCTCGAGGTCGTGCGCGACCGGATCGACAACGTCGTCATCGTCTGCTCGATCGAGAACCTCGACCCGATGGGCGTCCACACCGGCGACTCGGTCACGGTCGCGCCGCAGATGACACTGCCGGACGAGGCATATCAGGAGCTGCGCGACGCCGCGGCTGCGGTGATCCGCGCGGTCGGCGTCGACACCGGCGGCTCGAACATCCAGTTCGCGCGCAGCCGCGAGACGGGCGAGGTGCGCGTGATCGAGATGAACCCCCGCGTCTCGCGTTCCTCGGCGCTCGCCTCGAAGGCGACCGGCTATCCGATCGCGAAGGTCGCCGCGCGGCTCGCCGTGGGCTACACGCTCGACGAGATCCCGAACGACCTGACGGGCACGACGCCCGCGAGCTTCGAGCCGACGCTCGACTACGTCGTCGTCAAGTTCCCGCGCTTCGCCTTCGAGAAGTTCCCCGGCGCGGACCGGACTCTCGGGACGCAGATGAAGTCGGTGGGCGAGACGATGGGGATCGGCCGCACCTTCGCCGAGGCATTCCTCAAGGCGTACCGCTCGCGCGAGCTCGACGCCGGCGCCGCCACGCCGTGGCAAGCCCTCGCCGACGTCCCCGAAGACGTCCATCCGTTCTTCCGGCACGAGCTCGACCGGATCGAGATCGCGCTCGAGCGCATCGGCGACGTCGAGGCGCTGGTGGCGGACGACTGGCTGCGCTTGAAGCGCGCAGGGCTCTCCGACGCGGACATCGCTGCCGCCGCGGGCACGACGGAGACCTCGGTGCGGCAGTTGCAGCGCGACTGCGGCGTGCGCCCCGCGTATCGCCGCGTCGACTCCTGCGCCGGCGAAGTCGAGGCGGCGTCCAACTACTACTACTCCACGTGGGGAGAGGCCGACGAGGCTGCGCCGAGCGGCGATCGCCCACGCGTCGTCATCCTCGGCTCAGGCCCGAATCGGATCGGGCAGGGCATCGAGTTCGACTACTGCTGCGTCCACGCCGTCACGACCTATCGCGCGCTCGGCTACGAGGCGGTGATGGTCAACTGCAACCCCGAGACCGTCTCGACCGACTACGACACCTCCGACCGGCTCTACTTCGAGCCGCTCGACGCCGAATCGGTGCTCGCGATCTGCGAGCGCGAGGAGCCCGACGGCGTCGTGATCCAGTTCGGCGGCCAGACGCCGCTCAAGCTCGCGCGCGCGATCGAGGACGCGGGCTACCGCATCCTCGGCACGCCCTTCGACGCCGTCGACCTCGCCGAGGACAGGGAGCGCTTCGCCGGCCTCCTGCGCGCGCACGGCCTCCGCTCGCCGGAGTGGGGGATCGCGTCGTCGCCCGACGAGGCGGTCGAGATCGCCGAGCGCATCGGCTACCCGGTGCTCGTCCGGCCGTCGTACGTCCTCGGCGGCCGCGCGATGCGCGTCTGCTACACGCCGGACGAAGTCCGGGACATGCCACCGTTCGACAGGATCCTCGTCGACCGCTTCGTCGAGCACGCCGTCGAGGTGGACGTGGACGCGCTCTGCGACGGCGTCGACACGCACGTCGCTGCCGTCATGCAGCACGTCGAGGAGGCTGGAGTCCACTCCGGCGACTCGGCCTGCGTCCTGCCGGCGCCGAGCCTCTCCTTCGCCCAGACGCAGGAGATCGCGCGCGTCGTGCGGATCCTCGGGCGTGCGCTCGGTGCGGTCGGCCTCCTCAACGTCCAGCTCGCGGTCACGGGCGACGGCGACGTCTACGTGCTCGAGGCGAACCCGCGCGCCTCGCGGACGGTGCCGTTCGTGAGCAAGGCGACGGGCGTCGAGCTCGTGAAAGCAGCGTGCCGCCTGGCGCTCGGCGCGACGATCGCGGAACTCGGCCTTCCGCCCGAGCGGCCGCCGCGGCAATGGAGCGTCAAGGCAGCAGTGCTCCCGTTCGCGCGGTTCCCGGGCAGCGACCCCGTCCTCGGGCCGGAGATGCGCTCGACCGGCGAGGTGATGGCGAGCGCCGCCGACCTCTCGACCGCGCTCGACAAGGCAGAAAGGGCAGCGGGCCGGAGGCTGCCTCGCTCGGGCTCGGTCTTCATCTCCATCCGCGAGCCCGACCACCAGCAGGCGGTTCCGATAGCCGCCACGCTTGTCGGACTCGGCTTCGAGCTGTACGCGACCGAGGGGACGGCCGCCACGCTCGCCGCCGCGGGGATCGAGGTCGAGCCGGTGCGGAAGCTCAGCGAGGCGGAGGACGGCGAGCCGACGGTCGTCGACCTCATCCGGCGTGGCCGCTGCGACCTCGTGATCAACACGCCCGAGGGACGCAACGCACGCTCGGACGGCTACGCGATCCGCGAGGCGGCCCTGGCGCGGCGGGTGCCGTGCATCACGACGCTCTCCGGCGCGGCGGCGGCCGTGCACGCGATCGCGACCGCGCGCGCCGAGCAGGCCGTCTCGCTCCAGGAACGGATCGATGCAGAGCTCGGGCTCACCCAGCAGGTCTAGACACCGAGTCACCGGCTCCGAGCCGATCGGGCCGTACACCCTTCTGCGGCTCGAGCGCGGCGGTCTCGAGCCCGGTGTCCCCGGTCAGTTCTTCATGCTCGAGGCGCCCGGACGACTGCTGCCGCGGCCGTTCTCGCTCTGCCTCGCTCCGCCCGGCGAGCTTGCGTTCCTCGTCGACCCGATCGGTCCGGGCACCCAGGCGCTCTGCGAGCTTCGCCCGGGCGACGAGATCGCCGTGCTCGGCCCGCTCGGCCACGGCTACCGGCTCGACGTCGAGCGGCCGCTGCTCGTCGGCGGCGGGATCGGCATCGCCCCTCTGCCGTATCTCGCCGAGCACCTGGGCGGCTCACCGCCGGTCGCCCTGGGCTTCCGCAGTGAGGAGCATGCCCAGGCGGCTGCGCTTCTGCCCGGAGCCGAGGTCGTCGTCGATCCCGTCCTTGTCACGGAGCTCATCGACCCTGGGCTCGACGTGCTGGCCTGCGGCCCGGAGCCGATGCTTCGCGCCGTCGCGGCCATGTGTCCCGAGGCGCAGCTGGCGTGGGAAGCCCCGATGGCGTGCGGCTACGGCGCGTGCTACGGCTGCGTCGTCGAGATCGACGGACAGCTGAAGCGGCTCTGCCTCGAGGGACCCGTGCTCGAGGGACACCGCCTCATTGGACACGTCCGGTGTCAGACACCTGGCATGTCCGGGACGGCCGTGTCGGCATGAGGATCCTCAATGCGAGCGGCTGTCTCGACGCGCTGGCGGCCCCGGAGGTCGCGCGCCGGCTCGACGCGTTCGTGACGAAGACCGTCACGCCGCTGCCTCGCGAGGGGAGCGCGCCGCCGAGGATCGCCGAGACCGCGCACGGGATGCTCAACGCGATCGGCCTCGCGAACCCGGGCCGCGACCGCTTCCTCGCCGAGCACCTGCCGCGGCTCCGTGAGCTCGAGCTTCCGCTCTGGGTCAGCGCCGGCGGCTTCTGTGCCGACGACTACGCGGAAACCTGCTCCCGTTTGTCCGGCATCGAGGCGATCGAGCTCAACCTCTCCTGCCCGAACGTGGACGAGGCAGCCGACTCGGCAGCCGAGATCGTCGCGGCCTGCCGGCGAGCGACGGAGCTTCCGCTTTACGCAAAGCTCTCCGCCGCGCATCCGGACGTTGCAGAGGTGGGGCGAGCGGTCGCCGCGGCCGGTGCGGACGGGCTCTCGCTCATCAACACGCTCCGCGGCGTCGCTCTCGACAGGCAGCTCCGTCCTGTGCTAGCGCGCGGCAGCGGCGGCCTCTCGGGACCCTCGCTCAAGCCGATCGCGCTCCATGCGGTGACCGTCTGCCGCGAAGCGACTGGCCTCCCGATCGTCGGGATGGGCGGGATCGAGAGCGGCCGCGACGCGCTCGAGTTCGTGGCTTGCGGCGCCCGAGACGTCGCGCTCGGAACCGTCCTCTTTGCGGACCCTGGTGCACCTGAGCGCGTGCGCGCCGAGCTCGCCGTCGCGTACGCGGAAGTGGGTGTTGCCACACCTGAAGACGCGCGGGCTCTGGCAAAAAGCCCGGAAACCGTGCGAAAAGTCCCCGCTTGAAGCTCGCGGGCGCATTGGTAAGATCGGCCGGCCGTGAGTCCGACCAAGACGCAGGCGCACGCGCCGCTCCGTTCTCTCGATCAGCGGATGGACGCCCTCAAGCGAGCGAACGACGTCCGCGTGAAGCGCGCGAAGCTCAAGAAGGATCTCAAGGACGGCAGGGTCCGCATCGAGCAGATCCTCGGTAACCCGCCTGAGTACGTCTCGACCGCGAAGGTCATCGACATCCTCATGGCCGTGCCGAAGTTCGGCCGCGTGAAGGCCGCGCGATTTCTCAACACCTGCCGGATCAGCCAGTCGAAGACGGTGGGCGGGCTCTCCGACCGTCAGCGCGCCGAGCTGATCGGCCTCTTCAACAGCCGGTAGTGGAGGTGACCGCTGTGCCGACGGTGCTCGTGGTCACGGGCCCGTCTGGCGCCGGTAAGGGGACACTCATCCGCGAGCTCGTCGAGCGCGTGCCGGGAATCGAGGTGACCGTCTCCGCCACGACGCGCCCGCGGCGGCGCGGGGAGGAGGACGGTCGCGAGTACTGGTTCCTGACGGACGAGGACTTTTTGGAGGGGGTGGCGCGCGGCGAGTTCCTCGAGCACGTCGAGTTCGTCTCGGGTCACCGCTACGGCACGCTGCGGTCCGAGCTCGACCGGATCACAGCCTCGGGGCACGTGCCGCTGCTCGAGCTCGAGACGGAGGGCGCGCTCCGGGTCAAGCACGAGGTGCCCGGCGCGGTGACGATCTTCATCTCCGCGCGGGTCGAGGAGCTCGAGCGGCGGCTGCGCGAGCGAGCGACCGAGAGCGCCGGCGAGATCGGGGAGCGGATAGAGCTTGCACGCAAGCAGCTCGAGCAGGCAGGCGAGTTCGACCACGTAATCGAGAACGGCGACCTCGAGCGGGCCGTCGGCGAGCTGACGGCGCTCGTCCGCGGCCTACTGACCCCCGCAGCTACCATGCCGCGGCGATGATCGAACCCCGCGTCGACGACCTGCTGGAGAACGTGGACTCGCGCTACGCGCTCGTGATCGTGGCGGCGAAGCGTGCCCGGCAGATCAACAACTATCACCACCAGCTCGGTGAGGGCACCTTCGGCGACAACCTGCCGCCTCTCGTCGAGAGCCGGTCGAAGAACTATCTGACCATGGCCCTGGAGGAGGTTTGCCAGGGCATGCTCAAGTACGACTACTCCTCCTAGCGCGATCGCAGACGCGAGACAGCTGGCCGAACGGCTGGTGCCGGCATTGGTCGGACGCGGCGCGACCGGAGTGGTGCTCACCGGCAGCCATGCTCGTGGCGGGGCGACCGGCAGGTCGGACCTCGACCTCGTGATCGTCGGTGAAGGGCCGGGTTATCTGCTTCGAGTCTGCGACGACGTGCTCGTCTCGGAAGCGTGGGCCGGCGAGGAGGCGCATCGCGCGGAGTTCAGCCGTCCCTCGGAGGTCGGCACGTCGATCCCGGGCTGGCGCGAGGGGCGCATCCTCTACGACGCAGACGGCGCGGCCGGTCGCCTCAAGAACGAGGCGCAGAGCTGGAGCTGGGAGGACCTCTGCGATCGAGCGGACGCGTGGGTCGCCGAGGAACTTGCCGGCTTCGCGGAGGAGGTCCAGAAGCTCGCAGCCTCGCTCGAGCTCGGGCGCAAGCTGGTTGCGGCCGCGCAACGCGACGTCCTCGCGCTTCGCCTCGCGCGTGTCCTCGCCGTCCATCACCGTCTCCTCTACGGCACGGAGAACGTGCTCTGGGAGCAGGTCGGGGAGCGGATGGGCGAGGAGTGGCGGCGTGCCCAAGACGCGGCTTTCGGCATCGACGGCGAGAGCTTCGAGGCGAGCTGCGCAGCGGCCCTGAGCCTCTTCGATCTGGCCGCGGACTGCGTTGCCTCTCTGCTCGACGAGCGGCAGGCCGCCGTCGTCGGGCACGCTCGCGCCCGCTAGCGGGCCGCGCACCGGCCACGCCTGCGGCGGGCAGGCATGATTTCGGGATGGCTCGCGTCCTTCTCGGCGTGACGGGCGGTATCGCTGCCTACAAGGCCTGCGAACTCTGCCGATTGCTCGTCAAGGAGGAGCATGACGTCGTGCCCCTCGTCACTCCGGGCGCCGAGCGCTTCGTGACCGCCGAGACGTTCCGCGCACTCGCGCGGCGCCCGGCGGGAGACGACGTCTACCTCCACCTCACCCGCGCCGATCTGCTCGTCGTTGCGCCGTGCACGGCGAACACGCTGGCCAAGCTCGCGCACGGGATCGCCGACAACGTCCTCACCGAGGCTGCGCTCGCCCATCGCGGGCCGGTGCTCGTCGCTCCAGCCATGAATCCGCGGATGTGGGCCCATCCCGCCACCCGCGCCAACACCGAGGTGCTGCGTGCGCGCGGCGTCGCCCTGGTCGGGCCGGACGAGGGCGAGACCGCGGAGGGAGAGCTCGGTGTGGGTCGGATGGCGGAGCCGGACGAGATCCTCGCCGCTGCGCGTGACCTTCTCCTGGGCACCGGTCCGCTGCGGGGCAAGCGGATCCTCGTCTCCGCCGGCGGCACGCGCGAGCCGCTCGACGGCGTGCGTTACGTCGGCAACCGCTCCTCGGGGCGGATGGGCGTAGCCCTGGCCGCCGAGGCGCGGCGGCGCGGTGCCGAAGTGACGCTGCTCGCAGCCAACCTCGCGGTTCCGGCGCCGGCCGGAGTCGAGGTCGTCGAGACGCCCGCCGCCGCCGATCTGGAGCGCGAAGCGCGCGCTCGTGCGGCCGACTCCGACGTCGTCGTGATGGCAGCGGCGGTGGCCGACTACCGGCCGGCGGAGGCGCTCGCGGCGAAGCGACCCAAGGACGCCGCGACGTGGACGCTCGAGCTCGAGCCGACGACCGATGTGCTCTCGCTGCTCGGCGAGCTCCGCCGCGACGGGCAGCTCCTCGTCGGCTTCGCGGCCGAGACCGGAGAGGGCGGCCTCGAGCGGGCGCGCGAGAAGCTGGCGCGCAAGGGCGCGGATCTTTTCGTCCTCAACGACGTCTCTCGAACCGACATCGGCTTCGACGCGTACGAGAACGAGGTGACGCTACTCACGAGCGGCGGCGAGCGAACCGTGGCGAAGGCGCCGAAGGACGAGATCGCGGCGGCGGTCCTCGACGAGGTTGAGGCGCTGATCGCGAATGGCTGAGCGCGCTGTGGAGCTCGCTCCGAGCGGGCTTATCTCCACCGTCGTGCAGAACCTCGCGCGCGTCGTCCACGCTCCCGACGCGACCCTGCGACTCGTCGTTCTCTGCCTCGTCGCCGAGGGGCACGCGATCATCGAGGACTTCCCGGGCGTGGGCAAGACGATGCTCGCCAAGGCGCTTGCCCGCTCGATCGACTGCCGCTTCGCTCGCCTCCAGTTCACTCCCGACCTGCTGCCGTCCGACGTGACAGGCGTCAACGTCTTCAACCAGCAGCAGAACGAGTTCGAGTTCCGGCCGGGCCCCGTGTTCGCGAACCTCCTCCTCGTCGACGAGGTGAATCGCGCGTCGCCCAAGACGCAGGCCGCGCTGCTCGAGTGCATGGAGGAGCGGCAGGTGTCGGTCGACGGTGTCACGTATCCGCTCGAGCCGCCGTTCATGGTCATGGCGACGCAGAACCCGATCGAGTACGAGGGCACGTATCCGCTGCCGGAGGCGCAGCTCGACCGGTTCACGATGCGGCTCTCGCTCGGCTATCCGCCGCTTGCCGAGGAAGCGCGGATGCTCGACGAGCAGACGAGCTGGGGTGCGGGAAGCACCGTCGGCAAAGCCGCCGGCGCCCAGCGGGTAGACCCCGGCGCCTTCGGCGCCGGTGGGCCGCCGCTCGACTCGCTGCCGGCCGTGGCCGACTCGGCGGACGTGCTTCGCCTGGTGCAGAGCGCGCGCGGCGTGTACGTGGAGGAGAGCCTCGGCCGCTACGTCGTCGCGTTGCTGCGGCAGACACGCAGCGACCCGCGCCTCTACCTCGGCGCCAGCCCGCGGGCGGGGATCGCGCTGCTCAGGGTCGCGAAAGCGCGAGCCCTGGCGGAGGGACGTGACTTCGTCACGCCCGACGACGTGAAGTCGGTCGCAGCACCGGTGCTCGCGCACCGCCTCATCCTCGCGCCGGAAGCCCGCTCGGCCGCCCTCGGTCCCGAAGAGCTCGTGGAGGATGCACTGGCACACACTCCGGTTCCGGTCTGATGACCGGCCGGGGGCGAGCCGTACTGGCGCTCGGCGCCCTCTGCTGGATCGTCGCGGTCGTGTTCGGCTCGCGGGCGCTCTATCCGGTCGCTGCCGGCCTCGTTCTCGTCGTGCCCCTCGCGGTCGCCTGGGTGCGGAGCACGCTACGGCAGCCGCGCCTCAGCCGACGGTGGCCGCACGACGGCCTGCTCGAGCGGGACGACGTCACGATCGACCTCGTGCTCGAGCGCGAGCCCGGTGTTCCGCTCCCGAGCGTCGTCGCCCACGAGCAGATCGGCCGGCTCCGCGGAGAGGAGGTCGAGCTTCGGCCACACGGCCGAGGCCGGCACGCCGGCTCGTACCGCCTGCGTGACGTGCCGCGGGGACGCCACCGCTTCGGCCGGGTGCGCCTGTCGATCAGCGACCCGTTCGGGCTCGCGGAGCGAGGCGTGGCGCTCGAGGAGCGGCAGGCGCTCATCGTCTACCCGCGTCTCGTCGAGATCGAGCGGCTCTTCTTCGACAGCGGCGCCGGGCCCGAGCACGGCAGGCGGCTCCTGCTGCGGCGGCCGGTCGGCTTCGAGCTCCACAGCGTCCGCGACTACCAGCAGGGCGAGTCGTTGCGGCGCGTTCACTGGCCGTCCACCGCGCGGCGCGGCTCGCTGATCGTGAAAGAGCTCGAGGACTCGCCGCGCGACGAGGTCGCCGTGCTCCTCGACGGAGATCCCACGGCGGTCGTGGGCTCCCCGCCCGACTCCTCCTTCGACGCCGCCGTACGCGCCGCCGGCTCGATCCTCCAGGCGCAGGTTCGGCGGAGACGCCGCTGTGTGCTCGTCCTCAACACCGCGGGACGGGAGACGCAAGCCGTCTCGGCGGACGGGCCGGAATGGCAGCGCACGCTCGAGCTCCTGGCCGCGGCCGAGCCCGACGCGCGCGGGCCCGCGGCGACGCTGCTCCGCTCGGCCGAGGGCCCGGCCGCCCGCTCGCTCGAGCTCATCGTCGTCACTTCCCGGATCGAGCAGTCGCTCGTCGATCGCCTGCTGGAGCGCGCGCTCGCGCGTCGCCCGGTAGCGCTCGTCCACGTCGCGGCGGAAAGCTTCGCCGGACGGGCGCCGCGTCCCGAGCCGGCCCTCCTCCGCCTGCGCGCGGCAGGAGTCCCCATCGCGGTCGTGCGACACGGAGAGGACCTCGCCACGGCGCTCGGCGGGGCGAGCACGGCGGAGGCGGCGCATGCGTAGCGCCGCGCGGACTGCCGCCGTCAGCGCTCCGGCACTCGCGGTCGTCGCGGCGGCCTGGCTTCGTCTGGAGCAGCCGCTCCCCTCGTTGGGGCGGCCCCTCGCGCTCCTCGCTCTCGCGCTGGCGGCCGCGCTGCCCCGCCACCGCTGGTTCCGTCTGGCCGGCGCCGTCGTTGCGACGGTCGCGGCAGCGCAGGTTGCGGTTGGAGTCGACCTCGTCCCGTGGCGGCTCGAGGCTCCAGCCTCCGGCTTCGGTCTCGGAGACTCGCTCTCTACGCTCGGCACCCGGTTCGGGAACGGCTTCGACGACTTCTACAGCACACATCTGCCGTTCGACCCGCGCGTACATGCCGCGATGAGCGAGCTCGTGCTCGCGGGTCTTTTCGTGTTCGCACTCGCGGTCGTGCTGCTCGCGGCGGCGCGGAAGCCGGTCGGAAGCGCGCTCGCGCTTCTCCTCGGAGCGGGCTGGCCGGCGACTCTGCTCGGCCCGTCGCACGGGGTTGCGATGGGCGCGGCGATCCTCGCGGCGGCACTCGTCGTCCTCGCCGGCCTCGGCTCTCGGCGCGTGCCGGCTCTCGCGCTCCCGGCGGCTGCGGTCGTCGCGACGGCCGCGGTCGTGGTCGGCTCCGCGACCGCGGCTCGTCACGGGCTCGTGCACTGGCAGACCTGGAACCTGGCCCATGTCGCGACCGGCCCCAGCGACGTCGGCTTCGTCTGGAACGCCCAGTACGGCGGGCTCAAATGGTCGGGGCGTCCCACAAACGTCCTCCAGGTGCAGTCCGATCGGCCGCCGGCATACCTCCGGGCGGCGGTGCTCGACGACTTCGTCGGCAATGCGTGGAAGGTGGGGATTCCGCTTGCGGCCGACTCCCTCGAGCCGGCGACCGCCCTGAGCGCGCGGCACGAGACACGCGAGTCCGTGACCGTGCTCGATCTCGCAGACACGCACCTCGTGGGCGGCAGCGTCCCGATCCGCTTCAAGGCGGCCGGCGGCGCGCCGCTGCTCGTGTCGGAACCGGGCTTCGCCTCCCTGGACCAGAACCTCCCCAAGGGCTTCCGGTACACGGTGTGGAGCTACACGGCGCGGCCGTCGGCAGCTCGCTTGCGCCGCTCCAAGCCGGACTACCCGGCAGTGCTCGCCGAGGAAGGAATGCTGTCTCCCGGTGGAGCCCTCACGTTGCCGCCGTTCGGGACGCCCGACCGCGCGGCCACCATGCTGTCGTACGTCGCAACCCGGCCCGCGCTCGCCCGGTACGTGCCGCTCGCGCGCCTCGCGGAGCGGGTGGCCGGGCGGGCCCGCACCCCGTACGACGCGGTCGCCGACCTCGAGAACTGGTTCGTCTCCTCGGGCAAGTTCCGCTACACGAATCACCCGCCGGTGCTCTCGCCGCCGCTCGTCGGCTTCGTGACGCGCACCCATGCCGGCTACTGCCAGTACTTCGCGGGCGCGATGGCGCTCATGCTTCGTTACCTCGGCGTTCCTGCCCGCGTCGCAGTCGGCTTCGCCGGCGGGACGTACGACCCGAACCAGCACCTCTGGAACATCTCGGACCGCGAGGCCCACGCCTGGGTCGAGGTCTGGTTCAAAGGGTACGGCTGGCTCCCGTTCGATCCGACGCCCGCGGGGCCGGGAGCACCGCTGCGTCCGACTCGGGACGCGGAGGGCGCGATCGGAGTGGGGCGAGGCGCGGGGCCGACGCCTTCCACTGCGCGCCGGGGGTCGACTCCCGCCCTCGGCGGACGGACGGCTGCGCAGATTCTGAGAACCAAGAAGCTCCACAGCTCGGCGGTCCTGGCGGTGAGCCGCGGAGGCGGCGGCGATCGCAGCCTGCCAGTCCTGCTGCTGCTCGCCGCTCTCGCCGCGGGCCTGGGGGGCATCGTGCTGATCAAGACGGTCTTTCGGGTGGCGCGACGCGTCCGCCGCGATCCGCGCGGGATCGCCGCGGCGTGCCGGCAGGAGCTCGCGGCGTTCCTCGTCGACCAGGGGATCGAGGCACCGCGGAGCGCAACGTTCGTCGAGCTGGGCGAGCTCTTCCGGCGCCAGTTCGGGGTGAGCTCCGACGAGTTCGTGGCAGCGGCGACGGCCGCCAGGTTCGGCCCGATCGATGCTGGAGCGGCCGCCGCCCGCACGGCACGGCGAGAGCTGCGGGTCGTCCTCGCCTCGGCGCGGCGCCGGCTCACCCGGCGAGAACGGGCGCGGGGCCTCCTCTCGCTCCGCTCGCTCATGCGCCCCGCCGCGGTTGACGCATTCGCTCCGGCGGGTAGCGGAGCGGCGGGTAGCACCTCGTCATGAGCGAGTCGACGTACAGCCTCTTCCAGCGCGGCCGCCGGCACCTGCGGGCGGGAATGGCTGCCCAGGCGACCGTCGCGCTCGAGAAGGCGAAGCGGCGCGAGCCCGAGAAGGCGTCCATCCGCGAGGCGCTCGGCATCGCGTATTTCCGGATCCGGCGCTGGAGCGAGGCCGAGGAGGAGTTCCGCAAGGTGCTCGAGCTCTCGCCGGTCAACGACTACGCGCACTACGCGCTCGGCCGCTGCCTCGAGAAGCAGGGACGCGACCTCGAGGCGAACGGCCACTACAAGCTCGCGAGCTCGCTGCGGCCCGGCTCGGAGCAGTACCGGGCGCGCATCCGCGACCTCGACTAGCTTCCCGCCATGCGCGCCGTGGTGCAGCGCGTCTCGCGGGCCCGGGTCTCGCCGGGTGGCGAGATCGGGCACGGCCTCTGCGTGCTGCTGGGCGTCGCTCGCGGGGATGGGGAGGAGCAGGCGGTGCGGCTCGCCGGCAAGGTCGCGCGGCTGCGGATCTTCCCCGACGGCGAGGGACGGTTCGACGGCTCGGTCGAGGACGTCGCGGGCGGGGTGCTCGTCGTCTCGCAGTTCACGCTGATCGCAGACACCGCAAAAGGGAACCGGCCGAGCTTCGGCGAAGCAGCGCCGCCAGAGGCGGCCGAGTCGCTCTACGAGCGATTCTGTGAGGAGCTACGCGCGCACGGCGTTCATGTCGAGACCGGAGTCTTCGGAGCGAAGATGCAGGTCGAGCTCGTCAACGACGGGCCGGTGACGCTGATTCTCGACGCATGAGAACACTTGCGGAGCTGAAGGAGCAACGGGCGTACGAGTGTCGCCTCACGCCGGACCGCGCGCTCGAGACGATCGACGACGCGGAGGAGTTCCTCCTCGGCCGCGGGCTCCTGACCCGCACCGCCGACTCCGCGCTGCCCAGCCTGTTCGAGGCATGCCACGAGGAGCCGTATGCGCGCGAGAGTCCCGGCTTCGGCCAGTGGCCGGCGACGAAGTTTCCGTGGTTCGGCCGGCTCGGAGTGCGCGGGCATCTGATCCTCGCTATCCACCGCGGCAAGAGCCTCCTCGTGACGGACGCCGTCGCAGCGTTGCTCGACCCGATCTGTCGGGCAGAGCTGGCGCGGATGGAAACGGCCGATGAAGGCTGGGCGCGGCTTCTGTGCCACCTTGCCGACGTGGGGCCGTCCGAGCTCGAAGACCTCCAGACGGAGCTCGCGCTGACGCCGAAGGAGCTGAAGAGCATTCGCTCGCCGCTCGAGCGCTGCGGCGCGATCGTCGCGCGGTCGATCGTCTACGAGGCGCCGCACCGCCACACGAGCCTTCTCGTGCGCTGGGACCAAGCGTGGCCGGAGCCGAGCGGCGTAAGCGAGCGCCGACAGGCGCTCGGCGACCTCCTCTGCGCCGGGGTTCGGGCGGCCGTCCTGGCGCCCGAGCGGGAGCTCCCGCGCTGGTTCTCGTGGCGGTGGTACTGGGACGACGGCCTCGTCGACGAGCTCGTCGCGGCCGGGAGGCTCGTCCGCGTCGACGGCCACGTCGCGACAGGCGACTGAGAAAGCCCCGCTGCTACACTCGCCAGACCACATTTCACCGGTTCGGAGAAATGGGCCTGCGGGCCCATTTTTTATGACGGGGACGGGACAGATGCCGACGACACTCGAGAAGGAACGCCAGCTGCAGGGAGAGATCGCACCGCAGGTCGAGCAGGATCTGCCGGGTGTGGACGTGCTGGCCGTGGAGCTCCTGACGCCGTCGCGCTTCCGCGTCTACATCGATCACCCGGACGGCGTCGACCACGCCCTCTGCGCGAGCGTGACCGACGTCCTGCGCGACTACCTGCGCGAGTACAGCGTCGAGGTGTCGTCACCCGGGCTCGACCGGCCGCTGCGCCGGCAAGAGCATTTCGAGGCAGCGGTGGGACGCCGCGTCCGGCTCCGCACCGCCGGACGGAAGCTGCGCGGAGAGGTTCGTTCAGCCGGTACCCAGAGTGTGACGGTGGCCGCCCCCGACGGCGCCGAGACCGAGATCCCGTACGCCGAGATCGTGCGGGCAAACCTCATCGACGAGGGAGCATGACATGAGCCAGGAGATCATCGAGGCCGTCCGCGAGATCGAGCGCGACAAGGGAATCGAAGAGGGCGCGCTCGTCTCCGCGCTCGAGGACGCGCTCCTCGCGGCCTACAAGAAGACGCCGGGCGCGTCGCGTCACGCGACGGTCGAGATGGACGACGACACCGGCGACTTCCGCGTCTTCTCGGTCGAGCTGCCGCCCGACATCGAGGAGCGCCTGCTCGACGAGGCCCGCGAGCGCAAGCTCGAGGAGCTCGAGCGGCTCGAGGAGGAGACCGGCGAGCGCCAGCACACCCTCATCTCCGACGACGACCTCGACATCGACTGGTCGGACGTCCCCGACGAGGACGTGAAGCGCGAGGACGTGACACCGGAGGGCTTCGGCCGCATCGCCGCGCAGACCGCGAAACAGGTCATTTTGCAGCGGATTCGCGAGGAAGAGCGGCGGATGATGTACGACGAGTACATCGACCGCGTGACCGAGGTCGTGACCGGCATCGTCCAGCAGGCCGGCGACCGCAACAACGTCCTCGTCGATCTCGGCAAGGTCGAGGCGCTGCTGCCGCGTTCCGAGCAGGTCGACGGCGAGCGCTACGAGCAGGGGTCGCGGATCAAGGCCGTCATCACCGAGGTGCGCTCGGGGACGAAGGGCCCGCAGGTCATCCTGTCGCGGCGTGATCCCGAGCTGATCAAGACGCTGTTCGAGCTCGAGGTGCCGGAGATCGCGGACGGTCTCGTCGAGATCCGCGGCGTCGCCCGCGAGCCCGGGTACCGCTCGAAGATCGCCGTCGAGTCGCACGCCCAGGGCGTCGACCCCGTGGGCGCCTGCGTCGGGCCCCGCGGCTCACGCGTGCGCATGGTCGTCTCCGAGCTGCGCGGCGAGAAGATCGACATCATCCCGTGGAACCCGGAGCCGGCCCGGTTCGTCGCGAAGGCGCTCTCGCCCGCGCGTGTGCGCGAGGTCTACCTCGACGACGAGGCGCGCGAGGCGACGGTCGTCGTCCCCGACGACCAGCTTGCGCTCGCGATCGGCAAGGAGGGCATGAACGCCCGCCTCGCCGCACGCCTCACCGGGTGGAAGATCGACATCCAGTCGGACACCGAGTTCGCCCAGGCCGAGGCCGAGGCGGCCTTCGGCGGCGGCGAAGAGGGCGCGGAGGACTTCTCCGGCCGCTGCGCCGCCGTCCTCGCCAACGGCAAGCGCTGCCCGAACGCCGCGCTGCCCGGCTCGCGCTTCTGCGGCGTTCCCGCGCACCAGGCGCTCGAGGGCACCGGCAGCGACTACGTCGCCGGCCCGCCCGCCGAGACCGAGGAGGCCGAGGTCGAAGCCGTCGAGGTCGAAGAGGCCGAGGCCGAGGCTGTCGCCGACGAAGAGCCGGAGGTCTCCCCGGAGGCCGAGGTCGCGGAGCCGGAGGAGGTTCCGGCCGGCATCCCGGTCGAGTCGACGGCCGAGCAGCCCACGGAGGAGTCGTAAGGGCCGAAGCGGTGCGGCGCTGCGCCGGCTGCGGCCGGCGCGCGCCGCAGCGCGAACTGATCCGTTTCGCCGCCCGCGACGGCGTGCTCGTCGCCGGCCGCAACGAGCCGGGGCGCGGTGCCTACACGTGCCGCAACCTCGCCTGCTTCGAGCGCGCATCCGTACGCGGGATGTTCACGCGCGTGTTGCGGCAGCAAGTCCGTGTCGGACCCGAGCTGCACGGTCTTTACACTGATGTCACCCATGGCTAACGGAGGCAACAGACCGAACCGCCCGCTGCGCCCGCGCGGCGGCGGCGGCCCTGCGGGCAGACGGCGCCGCGTGGTCATCGATCAGGGGGCCCAGCGGCCATCACGCGAGCAGCGGCAAGCGCGCCCCGACGGGCAACGGCGCGAGCCCAAGCCGCCTGCGGCTCCGCCGACGGGTCCCGTCTCGGTCGAGTCGGGCGTCAGCGTCCGCGACCTCTCGCAGGCGCTCGGCGTGCCGATGCCGAACATCATCAAGATCCTCATGGGCCTCGGCCAGATGCGCACCGCGACCCAGTCGCTCTCCGACGAGGAGGTCGAGCTGATCGCGGCCGAGATCGGACGCGAGGTGACGATCAAGCACGCGGCCGACGAGGAAGAGGAGCCCGAGGGATTCGACGACCCGGAAGAGGCGCTCCAGGCGCGGCCCCCGGTCGTCACGATCATGGGTCACGTCGACCACGGCAAGACGACACTGCTCGACGCAATCCGCAACGCGCGCGTCGTCGCCACCGAGGCAGGCGGCATTACGCAGCACATCGGCGCCTATCAGGTCGACGTCGACGGCCGCAAGATCACTTTCCTCGACACGCCCGGCCACGAGGCATTCACCGCCATGCGCGCCCGCGGCGCGAAGGTGACGGACATCGCCGTCCTCGTCGTCGCCGCCGACGACGGCGTGATGCCGCAGACGAAGGAGTCGATCGCCCACGCGCGCGCTGCAGACGTGCCGATCGTCGTCGCGGTCAACAAGATCGATCTCGCCGACGCGAACGTCGACCGCGTGAAAGGCGAGCTCGCGCAGGAAGACCTCCAGCCGGAGGAGTGGGGCGGCTCGACCCAGTTCGCGGAGGTCTCGGCGAAGGCGCAGCAGAACCTCGACGACTTGCTCGAGAAGGTTCTGCTCGTTGCCGACCTCGAGCTCGAGGGCTTAAAGGCGAACCCGAACGCGGAGGCATCGGGCCCGATCATCGAGTCACGGCTCGACGTCGGGCGTGGGCCCGTGGCGACGATGCTCGTGCAGCGCGGCACGCTCAAGGTGGGCGACGCGGTCGTCGCCGGCGATGCCCACGGGCGCGTCAAGGCTCTGTTCGACTACAAGGGCGAGCGCCGGGAGAGCGCGGCTCCAGGCGAGCCGATCGAAATCCTCGGCTTCGACAAGCCGCCCGCGGCAGGCGAGCTCGCGCGGGTGGTCGCCAACGACCGCGAGGCGCGGGAGCTCGCGAATCGGCGCGGAGAGCGGCTCCGCCGCGAGCAGCTCGCGGCCGTGCGCCCCGACACCGGGGTCTCGCTCGAAGGGCTGTACGAGCAGCTGCAGGCGGGCGAGGTGTCGGACCTCAACCTCATCGTCCGCGGCGATGTCGTCGGCTCCGTCGAGGCCGTCGTCTCGGAGCTGTCGAAGTTCGAGCACTCCGAGGTGCGGCTGAACGTGATCGCCGAGGGAGTGGGGGCGATCACGCAGAACGACATCATGCTCGCCTCCGCCTCCGACGCCCTGATCGTCGGCTTCAACGTGCGCCCGAACGCCGAGGCGCGCGAGCTCGCCGCGCGCGAGGGCGTCGAGATCCGTACGTACGACGTCATCTACAAGCTCACCGAGGACATCGAGCAGGCGCTCGTCGGCAAGCTCGCCGCTGTCACGACCGAGGCGACGATCGGCGAGGCCGAGGTGCGAGCGCTCTTCCGCGTCTCGCGGCTGGGAACGATCGCCGGGTGCATGGTCACCGACGGCGTCGTCCGGCGCAATGCGAACGTCCGCGTGATCCGGGACGGTGCCGTGATCTACACGACGACGATCGCGCAGCTCAGGCGCTTCAAGGACGACGTCCGCGAGGTCGCCGAGGGCTTCGAGTGCGGCATCCTGCTCGACGGCTTCAACGACGTGAAGGAAGGCGACGTGCTCGAGATCTTCGAGACGCGCGAGGTCGAGCGGACGTCGCTCGACGAGGCGCCTGCGTCTCCCGCGACGAGCTCCTAGAAGAGCTCTGCGACTGCGCCCTTCGCGTGCGCGCGAAGGGGGATTCCATGGGGCCCGGTCGCCTCCCGCAGCTCCGGCCGCGCTTCGAGCGCGGCGCGGACGACGTCGACCATCTCCAGCATCGCCGCCGCAAACAGGTCGAGCCTTGCGCCGTGCGCGAGGAGGAGCTCGGCGATCTCGCGGTTGCCGACGTGCGACGCAGCGCCGAGTGCGCTCTCCCAGTCGCCGGCGCCCCAATCGACCGCGGCGTTCGCCAGGGCGGCGTCCTTCTCGAGCGCGCTGCGGACCGCCTCGGCGTACCCGTGCGAGACGAGGACGAAGAGCAGAGCGACGAGATCGCGGTGGCCGTTCTCCAGCGCCGCATCGAGCGGAGAGGCGCCCTCGACCTCCGTCAGAGTGGGGTTCGCGCCGGCACGCAGGAGGACCCGCGCAACCTCCGTCGCTCCGACGAACGCGCACGTTCCGAGCGGTGTGACGCGGGCGAACGACGCCGTAGCGAAGGCGTTCACCTCGGCCCCGGCGTCCACGAGCGCCTGCGCGGCGGCGGCGTTCTCCGCGAACGCGGCGATGTGGAGAGGGCTGAAGCCGTCGGGGCTCCACGCATCCGGAGCGGGGAGGCCGTCGGACTCTCCGACGAGGATGCGGTCCCACGGGTCGAGTTCCGGTTCCGCTTCGCGCACGGCGTCGTACACGGCCCCGCCGCGGTACGACGCGCGCATCAACGCGCTCAATCCCTGTTCGTCACGCGCCGACGCGAGGCCGGGCTCGGCCGCGAGAAGTGCGCGCGCCCGCCGCGCATCGCCGGCATCGATGAGCTCGAAAATGGACATGGTCGAGATTATTAGCTAGCCTAACCAACTATGTCAAGCGTGAGGCGCGAAGCAGCCGATTCGATGCACTCGGCGGCGATCCATCTCATACGTCGGGTGCGCGAGGTCGACGAGAAAGCGATGGGGATCACGCCGGCGCGGGCGTCGGCGCTGTCGGTGCTCGTGTTCGGCGGGGCCAGGTCGCTGACCGAGCTGGCGGCGGCGGAGCGGGTCACCACCGCCACGATGAGCAAGCTGGTGACGGCAATGGAGGGGGAGGGTCTCCTGCGGCGGTATCCCGATGTCAACGATGCCCGGGCCATTCGAATCGAGGCGACGGCAAAGGGCAGGCGGATCCTCGAGCGCGGCCGCGAGCGGAGGCTCGACCTCCTCGAACAGCTTCTGGCCGACTCGAGCGAGGAAGATGTTTCGGCGGTACGCAGGGCTGCCTCGGTCGTCGAGCGGGCGATCGGCTTCGCTTGAATCCGTGCTGTGCCGAGCGGCTGGGTCGGAATCCTCACCTGCGAGCTCCACTTTCCCGAGACGCATTCGCTCAAGGAGAAGCGTCATTACCTGCGGTCGGCGAAGGCGCAGCTGCAGAACCGCGTCGGGGCGTCGGTGGCCGAGGTCGACCACCACGACGTGTGGCAGCGCGCACGCATCACGGCGGCGTGCGTCGCGCGCGAGCACGGTGAAGTGCAGCGGCTGCTCGACGAAGCCGAGCGGTGGCTCCGCGGTCAGGAGTGGGAGGTCGCGCTCGCGGAGCGAGTGCTGATCGATCCGGAGGACTAGGCTCGCGCGCATGCACGCCGCCGAGCTGATCGAGCGGAAGCGAAACGGATCGGAGATCCCCCGCGGAGAGCTGGCGGAGTTCATCGCCGCGTACGTCCGTGGGGAGATTCCCGACTACCAGGCCGCCGCACTGCTCATGGCGATCTGGTTCCGCGGGCTCTCAGCGGCCGAGACCTTCGGGCTGACGGAAGCGATGGTCGCGAGCGGCGAGAGGGTCGACCTGGCGGCGCGGCTCGGGCGGCGCGTGGTCGACAAGCACTCCACCGGAGGGGTGGGGGACAAGACAACGCTCGCCCTCGGGCCGGTCGTCGCGGCGTGCAGCGCGCCCTTCGGGAAGATGAGCGGTCGGGGGCTCGGCCACACGGGCGGCACGCTCGACAAGCTCGAGTCCATCCCGGGCTTCCGCGTCGAGCTCTCGACCGAGGATTTCGTTCGCCAGGTGAGGGAGATCGGAATCGCGGTCGCCGGCCAGAGCGCCGACCTCGTGCCGGCGGACCGGAAGCTCTACGCCCTCCGCGACGTGACGGCGACGATCGACGAGATGTCGCTCATCGCGGCGAGCATCATGTCGAAGAAGATCGCCGGCGGCGCGAGCGCGCTCGTCCTCGACGTGAAGGTCGGCGAGGGCGCCTTCATGCGGACGCCCGAGGAGGCCCGGCGCCTGGCCGAGGTCATGCGCGGGCTGGGGGAGGAAGCCGGCCTCGACGTCGTCTGCCTCCTCACGGACATGGAGCAGCCGCTCGGGCGCGCCGTCGGGAACGCGCTTGAGGTGCACGAGGCATACGAGACGCTGGCCGGCGACGGGCCGGCGGACTTCCGCGAGCTCGTGGTCGAGGCCGCGACGCAATTGCTCGCGCTGTCCGATCTCGAGCTCGACGAAGCCGAGGCACGTGAGCGCGTTGTCGCATGCCTCGGCGACGGCTCGGCGCTCGCGGCGTACGAACGCTGGATCCATGCCCAGGGCGGCGATCCCGATCCGGCACGCCTGCCGCGTGTCCCTGTTGTCCGCAGAGTGGCTGCGCCCGCCGGCGGCTTCGTGCGCACGCTGAGCGCCAGGGAGGTCGCCGGCGTGGCGATGGCGCTCGGGGGCGGCCGGGAACGGAAGGAGGATTCGATCGATCACGCGGTGGGTGTCGTCTGCAGCGCGAAGCGGGGCGATGCGGTGGAGCGAGGAGGCTTGCTGGCCGAGATTCACGCGCGGGACGAGCCGGCGGCCGAGGCGGCGGAGGCGGCGCTTCTCGCCGCATACGAGATCGGCGCCGAGCCGGAGCTGCGCCCGCTCATCCTCGACGTGATCCGCTGACTCGGCCCTTGTGCCACCAAGCCCCGGGAAGGCTTGCGCGAAAGCCGGTGGTTAGCGATCGGCCGGCACAGATTCGCGAGCCATTGGCGGGTAGCGTCGTCGCCGAGGGCGGAGGGACGGCATCCCCACCCTTGGGTGGGGGTGCGATCGATGGGCGTCGCGCCCGTGTCGACAGGAGGCTCGGCCGGAGGCAGCCCGTGCAAGCAGGCGCTTGAATAGAGCCCATGAGCGAGCGCATGCGTCGGGTGAACGAGTCGGTCAGGCAAGTCCTCGCGGAGGCGCTCCCGGAGCTCAAGGATCCCCGCATCGGCCTGATCACTGTCACCGGCGTCGACACGGCCCCCGACCTGCGGCACGCCACCGTCTACGTGAGTGTGCTCGGCTCGGGCCGCAGGCTGCGTTCGAGCCTGCACGGCCTCGAGGCTGCTCACGGTGTCCTCCAGTCGCGACTCGCGCGAGAGCTCAGGCTGAAGCGAACTCCTCAACTGACCTTCGAGTACGATCCGTCGGTCGAGCGCGGCGTGCGCATGACCCGCCTGATCGACGAGCTCGCGCCGGACGACGATGAACCAAACGACTGATCTGAAGGCGATCGCGGACGCGCTGCGGCGGCACGACCGCTTCCTCCTCGTCACGCACGAGAACCCGGACGGAGACGCCCTCGGGTCGCTCCTCGCCGCCACACTCGCCCTCAGGCAGTTCGGCAAGGACGCGGTCATGTACCTCGCGGGGCAGACGCCGCTTCCGCGCGAGTACGCCTTCATGCCGCTCGCGGAGCTGGTGCGAGAACCGCCGGCGGACGCGGCGGATCGCGTGCTGCTTGCAGTGGACTGTGCAAAGGAGGATCGAATCGGCGACGAGGCCGCTCTTTCGCGCGCTCCCCTGGTGCTCAACGTCGACCACCACCACGACAACACCCGCTTCGGCGACCTCAACCTCATCGTTGCCGACGCGTCCTCGACGGGGGAGGTCCTGAGGGACGTCTTCGCCGAGCTCGGCATCGAGCTGACGCCGGAGCTCGCAGAGCCGCTCTACATCGCCCTCGTCACCGATACGGGCCGCTTCCAGTATGCGAACACGACGCCTAAGGCGCTGCGGCTCGCCGCGGAGCTCGTCGAGGCTGGAGCCGACATCCACGCGGTCTTTCAGGAGGTCTACGAATCGGTCGAGTTCGCGAAGCTCAAGCTGCTCGCACGCGCCCTTGCCCGGGCCGAGGTGCTCGAGGGTGGGCGGATCGTCGTCTCGCACCTTCTACGCACGGACTTTGCCGAGGTCGGCGCTTCCGAGCCGTATTCCGAAGGGATCATCGACTACCTCCGGGCTGTCGAAGGTGCGGAGCTGGCGGTGCTGATCCGGGAGCAGCTGAGCGCGGGGGCGTCCGCGCACAAGGGCTCGCTCCGCTCCAGCATCGACGAGCTCGACGTCTCGGCGATCGCCCGTCGCTTCGGAGGAGGCGGACATCGCCAGGCCGCCGGTTTCTCCACCGATCTACCGCTGCAGGAGATTGTCCACCAGGTTCGGGAAGGCTTTCTCGCGCAACGTGCCGCCTCGCGCGCTTGATCCCGCCGGGGTTGCGCTGGTCGACAAGCCGAGCGGCCCCTCGTCGTTCGCGGTCGTCGCCCATATCCGGCGCGTCACCGAGGCCCGGACGGGTCATGCCGGGACGCTTGATCCGTTCGCGACAGGACTGTTGCTCGTGTTGTCCGGAAGGGCAACTAAGCTCGCATCATGCCTCGTCGGATTGGACAAGCGCTACCTCACCGAGATCGACCTTTCGTGCCGGACCTCGACCGGCGATCCCGAGGGGGAGATCCTCGAGCGCACTACGCCTCCGGGCGAGGAAGAGCTGGGCGCAAGGCTCGAGCACCTCCGCGGTGAGATCGAGCTGCCCATCCCAGCCGCATCGGCGGTGAAGATCGGCGGCGAGCGCGCGTACAAGCTTGCGCGGCGCGGCATCGAGGTGGAGATGCCGACGCGCCGGTCGACGGTGCACGCGCTCGATGTCATCGCGTATACGGGCGAAACGGTGACGCTCGACGTTCGCGTCAGCTCCGGGACCTACGTCCGGTCGCTTGCAATCGCGCTCGGCGGGCATTGCGCAACCTTGCGGCGGACGGAGGTAGGGCCGTTCTCGGTAGCCGACGCAGTCGCACCCGAGGCGTTCACCGCCGAGCAGCTCCTGCCGGAGGCACAGGTCCTCGAGCGCGTCGAGGCCGCGCGCGCGGCGACGGCCCGGTGAACGTCGCTCGGGAGCCCGGCGACCTGCCGGACGGACGACGCTCCGTCGCCGTAGGCACGTTCGACGGCGTCCACCGCGGCCATCTGTGCGTGATCGATGCGGCGCGGCGGGCCGGGTTGCGGACGACCGTCCTGACGTTCGATCCGCATCCCCGCGCCGTGCTCGGTGGTGGTGTCGAGCTCCTCGCCACGGTGGAGCGCCGGCTCGAGCTGCTCGCGGAGGCGGGAGTGGAGGACGTTCTCCTGCTCCGCTTCGACGAAGAGCTCGCCTCGCTGTCTGCCGACGCGTTCGCGGATCGGATGTTGCGCCGGATCGGCACCGAGACCGTCGCTGCCGGCGAGACCTTCCGCTTCGGGCGGGGTCGCGAAGGCGATCTCGGCCTGCTCGAACGGCTCGGTTTCGACGTCCGGCGGGTGCCGCTCGTCGAGCACGTC
>Ga0209810_1001480_pt1 | contig 35045 bp, 28 predicted proteins | sample Coa_R1_7_FD_187159 | JGI IMG/M metagenome (GOLD analysis project Ga0209810, IMG submission 187159) | Surface soil microbial communities from Centralia Pennsylvania, which are recovering from an underground coalmine fire - Coalmine... | ecosystem: Environmental > Terrestrial > Soil > Unclassified... | reverse complement strand
CTACGACCGCGCACTGCAACTCAACGAGAAGATGCCCGGCGCCTGGCACAACAAGGCGCTCGTCCTTAACCGCCTGAAACGCTATACGGAGGCGCTGGAAGCCGCCGAAAAGGCCATTCAGTTGCGCCCCGCCGACGCCGACAACTGGGACCGCAAAGCCGAGGCGCTCAAGGGTTTGCGGCGGCGCAAAGAGGCTCGCGAAGCCGAGGCCGAAGCCAGGCGCCTGCGCGGCAATCCTTAAAACTTGAGCTTCTGTAATGTCTCCTGCGCTTTCTTGAGCGTCTCGACAGCGATACGAGCATGCTGCTGCATGCCAGGCGACTGGAAAACGCGCAGGGCCGCCTGATAGCAGGCGATAACTGCCTGTAAATCGTCTGTCAATAGCTGAGACACTTTTCACCCATATTGACTAGCCTCAGAAAAGGTGGAATAAAATCGCCGCTCACTTTGTAATCACCTGTACGGGGAGCAATTTCCTGCCCGCTGTTTCAGCGTGCCTCTTTTGTTGACGTTCGTAATTTGCCCTGACTATACTATCTGCAAAAGGGTTCTGTGTGCGGCTCATGTATACCGTTCTGGTTCATGCAACGTCTTGAAAGTAGGGGTAGTCCTCATAACTTTGAGGTAATCTGAAACGTATTTCTATCGTACAACAAGTAATGCTCCCGTTTCTCTTCCGCAAAGAGAGAAACGACAAGATAGAGAGATAGCAAGGGTATCCGGGAAGGGTACCTGTAAGAAAGAGGTCTGAATACATGGACAATCAGGCTCAAAGGATGCGAGGGAAGCAAGGGAAGGCCTGGCGCTCACCCTGGCTGTACCAGCGCAATCCGAACGATGGGCCGAACGGCGCGCCCCGCCCCGGCAATAACGGGAACGGCGGCAGCGGGAATGGAGGCGGGTCTAACGGACCCAACGCGACCTCCCTCATCATCCGTTCGCTGCTCCTCGTCGGTGTTCTGCTACTCGGCTGGTACCTCTTCCAGTACTTCACATCCAGCTCTAATAGCAACAATTCTAACGTAATCGAAGTCCCGTACAGCACGTTCTACCAGCAGGTTGAAGACAACAACGTCAAAAGCGTGGTCTTCCAGGGTCAGGACGCGACAGGTACGTTTTATAAACCTGTGACGGTCACGGATAGCAACGGCAACACAAAAAGTGGGACACAGTTCCACTTCACGCAGTTGCCCAACGGCGATCCAACACTGACGAACCTGCTCATCACCCATCACGTGAATTTCCAGGCGCAGCCGAGCAATGATAATAACCTGCTCCTCACCATCGTCGAGGACTTTTTACCCTGGATCTTCCTGATTGCGCTCTTCTTCTGGATCATGCGCAGAGCGACACAGGGGCAGCAAAACATCTTCAGCTTTGGCAAAAGCCGGGCGAAGCTGATCCTGGAAGACCGGCCCAGCACGACCTTCGCCGATGTGGCGGGCGTCGATGAGGCGAAGAACGACCTTGTTGAGGTGGTGGAGTTCCTGAAGACGCCGGGCAAATTCCAGCGGCTGGGCGGCAAGATTCCGCGCGGCGTGCTGCTGGTCGGCCCTCCGGGAACCGGCAAGACGCTCTTAGCGCGCGCCGTCGCCGGGGAAGCGGGCGTCCCCTTCTTCTCGATGAGCGGCTCCGAGTTTGTCGAAGTGCTGGTCGGCGTCGGCGCCAGCCGCGTGCGCGACCTGTTCGAGCAGGCCAAGAAAGCCGCGCCCAGCATCATCTTCATCGATGAAATCGATGCCGTCGGTCGCCAGCGCGGCTCCAGCATCAACAGCAACGACGAACGCGAGCAAACCCTCAACCAGTTGCTCGTCGAAATGGACGGTTTCGACGCCCGCCAGGCCGTTGTGGTGATTGCCGCCACTAACCGGCCCGATGGGTTGGACAAGGCCCTGCTGCGTCCCGGTCGCTTCGACCGCCGCGTCACCGTTGACCGGCCCGACTGGAACGGTCGCCTGGCCATCCTGAAGATTCACACCCGCGATGTGCCTCTGGCCGGCGATGTTGATCTGATCACCATTGCCCGCGCCACGCCCGGTATGGTCGGCGCCGACCTCGCCAACCTCGTCAACGAGGCCGCCCTGCTCGCCGCCCGTCGCAACCTCGACGCGGTGACGCAGAACTGCTTCGATGAGGCCCTGGACAAGATTCTCATCGGCGCTGAACGCCCGTTGATCCTGACGGAAGAAGATCTCAACGTCGTCGCCTATCACGAGGGCGGCCACGCCCTGACCGGCCTGTTGACCGAGCATGTTGACCCGGTGACCAAGGTCACGATTGTGCCGCGCGGGCAGGCGCTGGGCGTCACGCAGTACACGCCGCTCGATGATCGCTACAACTACTCGAAAGAGTACCTGGAAGCGCAACTGGTCACAGCCCTCGGCGGGCGCGCGGCTGAAGAGGTCGCAATTGGCCGCATCACGACGGGCGCGGAAAACGATCTGCAGCGCGTCACCAGCATCGCGCGACAGATGGTCACGCGCTGGGGCATGAGCGAGCGCCTGGGTACCATCTCTTACAGCGAACGCGAGGATCCGTTCAGCGGCACCGCGCTGGCAACCGGCGGGCGCGAGTACAGCGAGAAGACGGCTGCCCTCATCGATGAAGAGGTCGACCGTATCGTCAAGTGGGCCTACAACAAAGCCGTCAGCCTGCTGACGGAACATCGCGCCACGCTTGACCGCATCGCGCAGGCCCTGCGCCTCTATGAAACTATAGACGCGAAACAATTGCGCGAAATCATGATCGAGACCGGCGCCATCGAAGCCGCACCGGCCTCCTACCAGTAGAACTTCTACGAGAGAATGCAAAGGTGGCAGCCAGGCCAGCGGCAAGGGGTGGCCCCATAGGCGTTAACTTAACGCCGCCGCAGGCCAGCGGCAAGGGGTGGCCCTCATAGGGGTCAACTTAACGCCGCCGCAGGCCACCCGCAAGGGGTGGCCCTACTATAGACGAACGTGTCGTAGGCCTTGTGAAGCGGTCGTCTATAGTAGGGCCACCCCTTGCGGGTGGCCTGCCTGGCGCTCGCACGGCCTTAAGTTGACCCCTATGAGGGCCACCCCTTGCCGCTGGCCTGGCTGCCTTCCTTTAACGCTTCTGGGGCCACCCCTTGCCGCTGGCCTGCCATGCTAGCAGTCCGCCTCTTTGCATTTTGCGGCAAAATTGGCTATACTTTTTCGTGTACAGCTAAGGAACAGCTATTGTGATAGGGAAAGGTCAGTGAAGTTACCTGTGGAGACGCCGAAAAAGAAGTCGAGCATACAGACCATTGTTATTTGCCTGGCTATTCTCGGCAGCGCCGCCATCATCGCGCTTGGCCTACTCTTGCCTGCCGCCACGTCGCACAGCGCCGCCACCGGCTATGCCGTCGGCGACCGCGCTCCCGATTTCACCCTGACCACGCCGGATGGGCGCAAGATCAGCCTGAGCGATTATCGCGGGCAGCCCGTCATGCTCAATTTCTGGTACGCCACCTGCCCCGGCTGCCTGCAAGAAACACCAGCCTTGCAACAGTTCTACGCGCGGCAGCAGGCCAGCGGCAAACATCTCGCCATCCTGGGCATAGACAGTGTGGACGATAGCGCGACCGCCGCTCAGTTTGTACAACAGCACCACCTCACCTATCCCGTCCTCATCGACAACAATCAGAAAGTCATGACGCTCTACAACGTGGCTGCCGCCCCCACTTCCTTTTTCATCGACAGCAAAGGGATCATCCGCGCCATGATTCTCGGCCCCCAGACCACCGCCAGCCTGCAACAGCACTTCGCCAACCTGTAGATGCTTCGCGGCGCTGATCCTTCGCTTCACTCAGCATGACACGTCCGGGGGCGTTTGTCATGGCATGCAAATGGGCGTGGTACAATGGTAATGGAGAGATTCCACAGCCTGAAAAAAGGGTAAAATCGAAACACAGCTATAAAGTCGTGGATAAACACGTTGCAAGGTGGGAAAATAGCTGGTATAATCTCCTACGTTGGAGAGAAAACATACCGCCTCGCGTTTCAGGTACGCCGGCACTGTTGGCTGGCAAAGTGACTTTGGAGTTAAAGAGGTAAAATTTTATGGCGACGAATTGTGACTTCAGCCGTTCTTCCTTGCTTGCGGAACAGTATCAACGGGACATGGAACAGATAGCTATTGCCCTACAAGAAGAAAGCCAGGATGAACGCGAAGAGCGCCTTGATCTGGTCGCTCGTTCCTGGTCACTCACGACCGCCTGTTTTCATGCTCAGCTAGAGGCAAATGAGGTCCCGATGTTTGCCCCGGTCGGCGCGGCAAGGTCGTAATCGTCCATCGCATTGCATTGCATGCAGCTTAGCGGGTCGTTTTTCGTACATTCAGAAGAATAGAGCTTATGCCTCATCCACCAGAACTTGCGCCAGAAGCACTGACGTATCAGATACCAGTGCAATGCGGCATGCTTTACTGGGTGAATTTTGGCTATCCGTCGCTCCCTCCGGGCATCGAAGAGAAGCGTATCCTGGACTGGCATCCCGCGCTGGTCGTTTCGGGAGAGCCGTTTTGTCGTCACGCGGGCGCGGTCAACGTGGTCGCGCTAACTTCTTATCGTGGAAAGCTGCGCCCGTATCACCATCTTCTTTTGAAGCGAGACTATCCCCTGCTGGATACCGACAGTCTGGTGAAGACCGAACTCCTCTACCCTGTCCTGCGTTCCCTGCTGGCCGACCAGTACGCCATCTGCTCCCTGAATGAAATTGATCTGCGCGCTGTGATGGCCAAAATCGCCAATAGCCTGGCGATTACCCTGTTCTATTCATTGCATTAGCGCACGTGTGGAAGTGGGATACTGTATGGGCGTGAATTCCGATCAGTTACGGCTGCTCCCCTCGGTAGACGAATTATTGCAATCGGCAACGGGCAAGCGTCTGAGCGAGCAATATACGCGACCGCTCGCGCTGGCCGCCATTCGCGCCAGTCTGGCGCAGGCGCGCAGCGAAATTCGCGCTGGCGTACCCTGTCCCCCTCAAGAAGCCTTGCTGGCGCGGGCAGAGCAGGCATTGCAGCGCGGGCAACAACCCCACCTGCGGCCCGTCATCAACGCCACGGGCGTCATCATCAACACCAATCTGGGCCGCGCCCCACTCAGCCAGCAGGCGGTAGAGGCGGTGCAGCGCGTCGCCGCTGGCTATTCCAACCTGGAATATGAGCTAGAGGGCGGCGAGCGCGGCTCGCGCCACAGACACGTGGAAGCCCTGCTGCGCGAGCTAACGGGCGCGCAAGCGGCCCTGGTCACCAATAACAACGCGGCGGCGGTGCTGCTGGCCCTCAGCACGGTGGCTGCGGGCCGCGAAGTCATTATCTCACGCGGCCAACTGGTGGAGATCGGCGGCGGCTTCCGCGTCCCCGACGTCATGCGTCAGAGCGGCTGTCAGCTCGTCGAAGTAGGCACCACGAACCGCACGCGCATCGGTGACTACGCGACTGCCCTGAGCGAACGCACAGCCCTGCTGCTGCGCGTTCATCCCAGCAACTTCGTGATGAGCGGCTTCATCGAGTCCACGCCCCTCAACGCCCTGGTAGAACTCGCCCACCGGCACAACCTGCCGGTGATGGACGATCTCGGCAGCGGCTGCCTGCTGGCAAGCGAAGCCTACGGCCTGGCCCACGAGCCAACGCCGCAGGAGAGCATCGCAGCAGGCGCCGATGTCGTCTGCTTCTCCGGCGACAAGCTGCTCGGCGGCCCGCAGGCAGGCATCATTGTCGGCAAGCAGGATGTCCTGGCGCGTATCGCGAAGCACCCGCTCATGCGCGCCGTGCGCATCGACAAGATGACGCTGGCCGCGTTAGAGGCGACGCTACGTCACTACCAGCGCCACGAAGCGCCATCCCACATCCCTATCTGGCGCATGATCGCCGCCAGCACCGAAACGCTCGCTCGCCGCTCCTCCCACTGGGCCACCCACCTGCAAGCCCACAACATCCCTGCCCGCCTGCAGCGCGGCATCTCCACCATCGGCGGCGGCTCCCTCCCCGGCGAAACGCTCCCCACCATGCTGCTCGCCCTCGACGCTGCCTCTGTTCCCATGCCCCTGGCAGACCTGTCGCAACGCCTTCGCCTCCGCCCCACCCCCATCATCACCCGCCTCCACCACGACACCCTCCTCCTCGATCCTCGCACCGTGCTGGATGAGCAGGATGAGGAACTGGTGAGCGGGCTGGTGGAAGAATTTTCCAACAAATAAAGATATATTGAGGACTGTGTTATGGAGAAACTAACCTTGAATCAGCTTAAAGCTGAGGTGTACCTTTTGTTCAAGTCTTGAATAGCGAACCGATAGCTTTTCTCTATGGGGTCACGGATGGCAAAGCAGTGGGAACGTATATAGAGCAGGCCTTTCACAAGTATCTCAATGAGCGATATTCGTATATGGCCGGTAGCTTTGCGAGCGGTATTGATTTCCCTGAGCTAGAAGTCGATATAAAGACGCTGGAAGAATGAAATCTTCCGCTGGACGAGGGCGGACGGGAGCTTCTCGCCGAACGTATCTTGCAAGAACCGCCCCTTCAGGGCTATCTCACCGTTTCCAATGCGCTACAATGGAGATTACAATACGGGAGAGCTATTGGAGTTGTAGGTACTACCGAAGGTGTGGAGAATATGCTTTGAGTAACTGTCATTGTCATCGTTCCTCCCCGGTCGCGATCCGTACATAGCTGCGATAGCGTTGGGGGTTGATGAGGCCATCGTTGACGGCCTGACGGATGGCGCAGCCTTCTTCGTCGAGATGCATGCAGTCAGAGTATTCACACTCGCCGAGGTAGGGGCGGAACTCGACGAAGCAGCGGGCCAGTTCTTCCGGTTCGATGTTCCAGAGGGCGAGGGCGCGAATCCCGGCGGAATCGGCCAGCCAGCCGCCTCCTGAGAGCGGGTAGAGGTGCGAGCCGGTGGTGGTGTGTCGCCCCTTGCCCGTCGCGTCACTGATAAAGCCGGTTTGCAGGGCCATCCCCGGCTCGATGACGTTGATGAGCGAGGATTTGCCCACGCCGGACGGGCCGGTAAAAAGCGTCGTGTGATCTTTGAGCAGTTCGCGCAACTGATCGATGCCCTGCCCCGTCTGCGTGCTTGTCCAGAGAACGGGGTAGCCCAGACTGCTATACAGTGCGGCGGCCTCCTCCACGCGCTGTTCATGCGGCAAATCGACCTTGTTCAGGCAGATGATGGGGCGAATCTCAGCCGATTCGCAGATGGCGAGATAGCGATCCAGCATGCCAAAATGCGGCTCCGGCTGCGCGACGGCAAAGACCAGCACCACCTGGTCAAGGTTGGCAAGCATCGTCTGCTCGATGGTCTTCTTCTCGGTCGAACCGGCATCTTTGCGCGAAATGGCGCTCTGGCGCGGCAAGATTTCTTCGATCAGGCCGGTTTTCTCATCCAGCCGACGCACCTTGACGCGATCGCCAACGGTCAGGCGAACAACGCTGGCTTCAGGCTCCTCGCGCTGCGTGCGGGAAGCGCGCGAGGGAGTGGGAATTTTCTCGTAGTGAGGACGCGGCCTGCCCGTTGATCTGCTGGCCGCCTGCGCCCTGGCAAAGGCTTTTTTCAACTTTCCGCGCAGCGTGCTGCGCAAAATGCCCTCGTCCGTGTACACATCATAGATGCCATGCGCACCGCCGAGGACGACACCGGTAAGCGTTTCCGGTTCATTGCTCAATGCTTTCCCTCCACAAAACTAAAAAAACCTTGCACCTCCTTAAAACTGGCTATGCCAGAATTTCGTGGCTGCCCACCCTGCTCGCGCTCTTCCCCGTGCCGATTTGCGCTGAGTTGTGCGGAGAAGGGGACGGCCATATCTTTACAACATACACGAATGAGCGTCTATTCCAGCACTGTCGGTTCGCTATTCAGTATACACAAATGGAACGGCTGTTGCAACTGTTCTGCGGCGGCGCTGCGGCCGCCGCAGACTCCGTAATGTTTCTATAACTCTGCTGCGTGCTATAAGAAGTCAGAAAAAGCGTGTCGACGAAGTGACCCAATTAAGAACAGAGGAGCGACTCCGCTTTCCGGCAGTCCGACCGCGAAGAATCGGCCTGGTCACGCTCACTGCCGACATGATGTCCCATCACACTGGATAAATCGGATTCCGGCACTCCGAGAACCGTGCTTCTTTGGTCTGGTAGACCTTGTAGCGGGCGATAAGCTCGTCGCGCAGGGACCCGAAGGGGGTGATGGTGTCGACAATGAGTTCGGAGGCCAGGCGGAAGATGTCAATGTCTTCGGCGTAGCGGGCCTCCATCATCTTGCGGAACGGCTCGCGCTGCTCTTCAGGCAGCTCGGCGATCTGGTTGGCGTAGACGGCGTTGATGGCGGCTTCTGGCCCCATGACGGCGATCTGCGCGGTGGGCAGGGCGATGACGGCGTCGGTGCCGAAGGCGGGGCCGGCCATGGCGTAGAGGCCCGCGCCGTAGCATTTGCGCACGACGACGCAGATTTTGGGGACGACGGCCTGCGAGACGGCAGCGATGAATTTGGCCCCGTGCCGGATGATACCGGCCCGCTCGACGGCGGAGCCGATCATGAAGCCGGAGACATCGGCCAGGAAGAGCAGAGGGATATTGAAGGCGTTGCAGATGTTGACGAAGCGCGTCCCCTTGTCCGAGGAGTCGGTGAACAGCACGCCGCCCTTGACGCGCGGCTGGTTGGCGACGATGCCGACGACCCTGCCGTTAAGGCGCGCGAAGCCGGTGATCAGTTCGGGCGCGAAGAGCTTTTTGATCTCGAAGAAACTATCGGCATCGACGAGCGAGTTAAGGAAATCGTACATGTTGAAGGGCCTGCTCTGCACCTCCGGCACGATCTCGCTCAGGGGCCGGTCGCTGGCAGGCGGTCTGGGTTCGGCATCGGCAGGTCTGCCGAGATAGTTCTGGGGCATGTAGCGGAAATATTCTCGCGCCAGGTAGATGGCCTCCTCCTCGCTTGTAGCCAGGAAGTCGCCGAGGCCGGAGACGGTGCAGTGCATGCGCGCGCCGCCCATCTCTTCCAGCGTCACCTTCTCGCGCGTCACCATCTCGGCCATGCGCGGGGAGCCGAGGTAGGCGCTGGAGTTGCCTTCGACCATGATGGTGATATCGGCAAAGGCGGGGGTGTAGGCCGCGCCCGCCGGTGAGGGGCCGAAGAGGATGGAGATTTGCGGCACCACGCCGGACATCTTGATCTGGTTGTAGAAGGTGCGCCCGCCCTGGTTGCGCCCCGGAAAGAGCCGAATCTGGTCGGTGATGCGCGCCCCGGCAGAGTCGATCAGGTAGAACATGGGAATGCGCATCTGCATCGCCATCTCCTGAATGCGCAGATTCTTCTGCACCGATTTCTCCCCCGCCGAACCCGCCTTGACCGTCGAGTCGGAGGCGCTGAACGCTACCGGTCGGCCATGAATCCGCCCCACGCCGGTAATGACGCCATCGGCAGGCAATTCGGGGTTCCGGCACTCGGCAAACATGCCGTCCTCAAACTCGATCTTGCCGTCGTCCAGCAGCAGCTTGAGCCGGTCGCGCGCAAACAACTTCTTCTGCTGCCGATTGCGCTCATGATACTTCTCCGCCCCGCCCTTCTTAATGCGCTCAATTTCCGCGAGCAGATGCTCCTCTTTGCCTGTCATACTCTTCTGTACCCTTCCTGAAAATATGCATGTAAAACCCGCAACTCTCGTAGACGACGGTAATGCTGCTACCGCCATAATTACGAGTCGTCGATACTGTTGCTGCTGTTCACAATCGCTTGCTATAATCAAACGAGCGGTTATACGTCTGGAAACCAACCGATTCGTAGAGCCGCCACGCTGGTTCGTTGCTGCCGACGCAACAGACGATAGCTGTTTGCATGCCGTGCGCTTGCAGGCGGCGCAGGGCATACAGCATGAGAGCTTTGCCGATACCTTTGCCGCGAAAGGCGGGGCGCGTGCCTACCGGCTCGAATTCTCCGATGTTGTTCACCGTATCAAGCCAGCAGATACAGTAGGAAGCAAAGGTGCCATCGGGCGCGACCGCTACGAAGTCACATTCGGGTGTGTAGCCCGCGATGTCACGCATGCGTCGATATGCCTCAAGCGTGACCTTCGAGGGATGCCAGACCTCGCGGTGAATGTCGACGCGCTGCTCAAACTCGTCTTCCCCTCCGACGGGGCGCACAATCCACCCCTCCGGCAACTTCGCTTCGGCAATGGGCTGGCTGAGATCCCGGCGCATGTGCAGCATATAAAACTCGTCGCGCCGGAAGCCCTGTTGGGCGAGCAGCTCAAGCAGGGGGAAATCGTCCTCAAACGCGGTTACAGTATATACCGGCTCCGCGCCTTCCTGCGCCATCGCCCCACGCTGGCGCATCTCTCCCCATGCCACCATCCAGGCCAGAAGCTCGCTATCGTGGCGATGCTCAGGCGCGACCTGCACGCAAGTACCATGCTTATCTCTCCATGCAAAGCCGACAAGCTCGCCCGCCCCATTTTCCCACAGACGCACATTCTGTCGCGGGTCGAACAGGGTATTCTGATACATGCCCCACACCAGATCACCCACGTGCCAGAAGCTGTGCTGCATGTCATCAGACATACAGGCGGCAACGAGCGATTTGAGACGGGAGAGATCATCCAGATCAGCAAAAGGACGAGAAGTTATGTTCATAAGTTATCTCATTCCCAGCAGTTCGCGCGCGATGAGCAACTGGCGAATTTCGTTAGTGCCTGCGCCGATTTCGCCGAGGCGGGCGTCGCGCCACATGCGTTCGACCTCGAAATCGGTCAGGTAGCCCCAGCCGCCATGAATTTGCAGGGCTTCGTTGGCGGCGCGAGATGCCGCACGGGCAGTGAAGAGCAGGGCTGCCGCCGCCTCTTTGCTCACGCGCTTGCCCTGCTGCGCCAGCCAGAGGGCGCGGTGGGACATATGGCGTGCCGCTTCCAGATCGGTGTACATATCGGCCAGCTTGGCCTGAATAAGCTGGAAGTTGGCAATGGGCTGGCCGAATTGCTCGCGCTCCTTCGCATATTTGAGCGAAACTTCCAGCGCCGCCTCGATACCGGCGATCATGCTGACGGCGAAGAAGGCGCGCTCGATATCCAGCCCGCTCATAACCACTTTATAGCCCTCGTCAACCCTGCCCAGCACGTTCTCTTCGGGAACGAAGGCGTCCTCGAAGACCAGTTCGCCGGTGGGTGAGCCATGCATGCCGACCTTCTGCAATTTGCGCGCCACGTGATAGCCGGGCGTATTCGTCTCGAAGATAAAGGCGGTGATGCCCCGGCTTCCGGCTTCCGGGCGCGTCTTTGTATAGAGAACCAGCAGGTCGGCGATTGGCCCGTTGGTGATGAAGACTTTGGACCCATTGATAAGATAGCCGCCCTCGACCCTGCGCGCCGTCGTGCGAATGCCCATGGCGTCCGAGCCGGCGTTCGGCTCGGTCAGGCCCAGCGCGCCGATCATTTCCGTGCTGACCAGCTTCGGCAGGTATTTCCGCTTCTGCTCCCCGGTGCCGTTGCGCAAAATGTTGTGGGCGCAGAGGTTCAAATGCGCGCCGAACGACATGGAGATGGCCCCGTTGACACGGCTGAGGCCACGCGCCACCAGCGCCGCCATCAAGAAATCGCCGCCGCTGCCGCCATACTCCTCTGGAATGGCGATACCCGTGTAGCCCTGCCCGGCCAGACGCTGCCACAGCCAGCGTGGAAAATCGTCGCTGCGCTCTATCTCAGCATTATGCGGCTTAATCACCTCGCGCGCAAAGGCCAGCGCGCTCTCATAGGCCAGTTGATGCTCTTCGGGCAGTTCAAAATCCATAGCCTGATCCTTTCTGCAAGCAAAGACACGCTCCGCGCTCAGACAAACAGCTCTACACGGTTGAAGTTACAAAGTAAGTGTACGTTGTGAGAGGGAATATTGGCAAGGGGATAAAATCTAAAGTTCAGGCAGGCCACCCACCGACACGACAGGCCTGGTGAGGGTAGATAGCCTGGCATAATGAAACCGACGCCATATCCGGCTCTGTGAAGGTAACAGCAGGCGATGAAGCAAGACGACGATAGCGAGGAGAGTGAATGGAAGCCTTCTTTATGCAATCCCCGGCAGCCAACAACGCGCAGGGAAGTTTTTCGAATTTGAAAAAGGAATATGCCAGCGATGAGATGAGCCTGCCATGACCCGCTTCACCCTGGCCCATCTCATCCCTCAAATGCACCCGCTTTACCCAACCTGTCACATCATATGTGATATACTTTCGCAAAAGGGCAAAAAACACAACGATTGATCGGGCAGGTAAAGGGTCTGATCTGATAGCAAATGGGTAGGAAGCAGGTCTGGCTATGCTTAATACTGCGTCGGTGGAAGCGGTGAATGGCGCGAAGTTCTCACAGGACTTTGTGCGACCGCTGTATGATTCGTATTGCTTCGCAAATATTCCGCGTACCGTCAAATACCTGCTTACCGGCGAGGGGCAGAGTGCGCTGCCGGTGGATGTGTTCGGCCACCTGCCCACACGCTATAACAGGGTTATCCTGTTTTTTGTCGATGCCTTCGGCTGGCGTTTTTTTGAGCATTACGCGCCCCGCTCTAGCTTCCTCAAACGCCTGCTGAACGAGGGGGTTGTCTCCAAATTGACCTCGCAGTTCCCCTCGACCACCGCCGCGCACACCGCCACCATTCACACGGGGCTGGAAGTCGGGCAGAGCGGCGTCTACGAATGGCATTATTATGAGCCTCTGATCGATGAGATGATTACCCCCCTCTTTTTTTCTTACGCGGGCGATAAAGAGCGCGAGACGCTCAAACGAGCCGGTTTGCCAGCCGAGGGCTTTTATCCCCGGCACACCTTTTATCAGGACCTCAAAAGTTCCGGCGTGGCTTCGCATATCTTCCAGCACGAGGGCTACACCCCTTCCACGCCCTCCAACGTCTATTTTCGTGGCGCGTCCGTTCACCCGTTTCGCACGCTATCGGAGGCCCTGGCGCAGATGACGGAACTGTTGCATAAGGATGCGCAGGGACCGGAATACTACTTCCTGTATTTTGACCGTATCGATTCCGCCGGCCACCAGCACGGTCCGCATTCAGAACAGTTTGAGCAGACGGTGGAACGCTTCCTGAACACGATGGAGCGCGAGTTTTACCAGCCGCTTTCCGGCCATCTGCCAGGCAGCCTGTTCATGCTGACCGCCGATCACGGGCAAATGGCCGTCAGTCCGCAGAAAACGTTTTATCTGAATCGGGAGGCGCGCGAGATCGAACGCTACCTGAAGACCAATCAAAAGGGCCAGTTTCTTGTCCCGGCAGGCTCGGCCCGCGACATGTTTCTCTATATTGAAGACGAGCATCTCGACACGGCCATCGCCTACCTGCAAGAGCGGCTGGCGGGCAAAGCCGAGATTTACCGCACAGCAGACCTGCTGGCGCAGCACTTCTTCGGCCTGAACGAGCCGTCGCCGGAGTTTCTGAGCCGCCTCGGCAACGCGGTCATCCTGCCCTCCAAACACGAATCGGTCTGGTGGTACGAGGAGGGGCGTTTCCGCATGCACTTCCTGGGCAATCACGGTGGGCTGACACCAGAGGAAATGCACATTCCCCTGGCCTTGCTGCCACTTTAATGCAGCTTGAAGCCTGGGAATTCGAGGCTGGACCCCTGCCCTTTTATACAAAGCAACAATATCGTACACTGAAAAGAAAGATGGTCAAGGATATTTAGAGGGAGCAAAATACCATGCAAGAAGCCACAACGCCAACCGCTGACCTGTTGTATCGCAGCAAGGAAGAGATTCGGGCCATTCAGGATGAGCGGTTTCGCCGCCAGATTGCCCTCTGCTTCAAAGCGCATCCCTACTATCAGGAGATGTTCACCCGCCGACACCTGGCGCCGGAAGATTTTCAGACGCTGGATGACCTGCACAAACTGCCCGTCACTTTCAAATCAGACTATATGAAAAACCCGATGGCGTTCCGGCTCAATCCCCTGCCCGAATTGACGCCGCACGAGCGCATCCTGTGGGATGTCAGCTACACGACGGGGACGACGGCAGGCATGCCGACGCCTTTTTACAACACGACGCACGATTACTTCGCCATTCTGGAGCAGTTGCGGCGGCTCTGCGACATCGTGGGTATCAGCGAACAGGACATGATTATCAATCTTTTCCCGCTGACGCCCGTGCCGCATATCGGCTTCCTGCGCACCCGCGACTACGCCACCATCATCGGCGCGCCCGTCGTCAACGCGCTGACCGGCACGCCCTACCCGGTCTACAACGTGCATCGGCGGCTGGATGAGGCCGTGCGCATGGTCGAGCAACATCGCGGCACCGTGCTGAGCGGCATTGTCAGCTATGTGCGGCGCGTCATCATGCGCGCCGAGGAGCTTGGGGCTGATTTCTCCCATGTGCGACTGGCCATTATGCTGGGCGAACCCTGCCCGCACGGCATGCGCGAAGATATGCGCCGCCGCCTGCTGCGCCTGGGGGCCGACGCGCAACATCTGATGATTAACAACGGGCTGGGCTTCACCGAGATGCAGGGGTCAACCGGCGAATGCACCGAGCTGGGTGGCGGCCACAATCCGGCCCCCGACCAGTTCTACTTCGAGGTCGTCGATGAGCAGACGCACGAGCCGTTGCCCGATGGCCAGCGCGGCCTCTTTACCGTCACCCACCTCGACCGGCGCGGCACCGTCCTGCTGCGCTATGTTGTCGGTGACCTGAACGCCATCAGCAACGAGGTCTGCCCGCACTGCGGTCGCCAGGGGCCGCGCATCGTTACCAACACGATACGCACGGCTGAACTGATCAAGTTGAAGGGAACACTTATTAACCCGGACGCCATTAAAGAGGCCATCGCCACCGTTGAGGGCATCGAGGAATACCAGATCATTTTCACGAAAGAGAAGGAAGATGATCCCTATTCGCCCGATAAGCTGATCGTGCGCGTGGCCGCGCCGCCGGACGAACAGGCGCGTATTGGCGCGCAACTCGCGGTCAAGGTTGCAGAGGCGGCGGAGATGCGCCCGGTAATCGAATATGTAAGTATGAGCGACATCTTCGACCCCAACAAAACGCTCAAATCAACGCGGGTGGTGGATAAGCGACCGACCGGCGAATAGCCAGCTACCCACCCCCCAGGCCACCCGCAAGGGGTGGCCCTACTATATACGACCATCGGCATGCTAACGTGACGTATATAGTAGGGGCCACCTCGGCGCGTGGCCTGCATGCCATTACAAACTCTGTTGGACATGTCATCCTGAGCGCAGCGAAGGATCTGAGGCCACCCCCCGACCGCTCTGGCCCACGTGAGATCCTTCGCTGCGCTCAGGATGACATGTCCGGGATGGTTTTTCAGAGCCTGCTACAAGCAGCTATCTTATACTGGCTCATCATGGCTTCAACGTCTTCAAAGCATACAGAGGAAAGGCAGATAAATACCGGCAGAACTGATCCCTGCAAGCGGCAGCTTATCGGCATCACGCTGGCCGCCAGCCTCATCCTGTTCATTTTTGCCTTCAGCAACGCTGTCTGGGGGCCGAGTATCGGGCCGCTTGCCAGACTGCTGCATACTCCGGTCTCTCAAATTCAGCTCCTTCTCGAGCTATGGGGGTTGGGCTACATTCCGGGCGCGCTGGTCGGCGGCGTCTTTCTGGATCGCTATGGGCCGCGCGCGGTCTTTCTCACGGCCTCGCTTATTCTTGCCGGGGGGCTGCTAGCCTTCCTGCTGTGTGTGACCTTTTTCCCGCGATCGATGCCTTTTGCGCTGGCACTGCTCCTGATCGGCATTGCAGGCATCGGCGGCGGGCTGATCGACAGTAGCACAAACGGGACAATGAGTTCGGTCTATGCGAAAAAGCGCGGCATCGCCCTCAATCTCTTCTCCCTGATCTATCCTGTCGGCGGCCTGCTCATCGCGCTGGTTGATGGCGGCCTGCTGGCGACTTTCCACAATAGCCCGCTACCCGCCTTCGTCTTCACGCTCGGCTTCGCCTTTATGGCCCTGTTCTCCCTGCTCGCCATCCCGAAGAGATTCCGCATCCGGCACGGCACGACCAGCCTGAAGCGTACCTTGAAGAATGCGCCCGCGTTACTGCGCGCGCTGGCCCCTATCATTGCCGTTATGACGCTCACGTCAGGGGTCTATGTCAGCATCTATACCTGGTTGCCCAACTATCTGCACATTACCTTCGGACAAGCGGCGGCGATGGGCGCATTCCTCTCCGGCGCGATCTGGATCGCCGACGGCCTGAGCCGCCTGGGGGCCGCGACCATCATCTCACGTTTCGGTTCGTGGAGAGTCACCGTGCTTGGCATTGGCGTGGGGCTGCTCGGCCTGATTTTGCTGGCCTGCAGCCCCAGCGCCATCTTCGCCACCGCCGGCTTTGCCCTCGCCATAGCCGGTATCGGCCCCCTCTACGGCACCAGTCTGACGATAGCCGGGGAACGCACCGAGCAATCTCTCGGATCGGTGACCAGTCTTATGCTTTTCAGTGGCGCAGTATTTAACCTCTTCTATGTCTGGCTCTTCGGCTTCCTGCTTCACACTATCGGCCCTCTCTGGCCCGTGCTGCTGAGCCTGGCGCTGGTGATTGGCAGTGGGCTGGTGGCCTTGCACTTGCGCCCGCGTCACCTGTAAGGCCCTCGAGGTAAGATGCGGAAAGGCAGCAAAGCATCTACACGCGCTCTAACGGTCGGATAGCCGCCCTGGCTGCTTTGCTGCCCCTCCGCATCTTACGTTGGCGTATACGGGAGAAGTGGGAAATACTTATCCCGCACACTGGTCGATCTTCTCCAGCAGCTCAAGCAGGTCAAAGGGCTTGGCGATGTAGGAGCAAGCGCCCATAGCCTTCGCCTGTTGCTCGCGCAGGTTGGCGGAGAGAACGATAAAGGGGATGAGCAAACCGCGCCGGTGCAGGGCTTCGGCGAAGCGGTATCCATCCATACGCGGCATCATAATATCTAAGAGGATGAGGTCAGGATGAACCTCTTCAAGCTTCTTCAGCGCCGCCAGACCATCTTCTGCGCTCTCGACAGCATAGCCTTCGTCCTGCAGCAACTCGCCCAGGAAACTGCGTATCTCTTCATCATCATCGACGATGAGTATTTGTCCTTGCTTGCTCATAACAGGCACGATAATATCTCTTTCAGGTATTGACATCAGACATAAGTAGCCTTGTTTGGAGTATACATCAGTTGTGCAAGCTCATCATGAAGATACATGAAATAATAGGAAAGAAGTATACAAGAGCTTATGAAAGCATGGGCTGAGTCAGGATACTCGCTTAGCTCATGCTTTCATAGTGAAGAAGCCTATTCGTAGCGCAGCACTTCCAGCGGGCGCACACGCACGGCTCCCCAGGCGACGAGCGCGGCCACCAGCATGGCAAGCAGGGCGATGCCGCAAATCAGGCCGAGAGCGATGAGGCCGCTGACGCCGAAGGTGGAGTGGAAGACGAACTGGCCCAGCAGGCTCGTCGCCAGCGTCACCAGCAGCATGGCGAGCAGCGCGCCTGCGCCGCCGATAACGCCGTTCTCGATCAGCACCTCACTCAGAATCGAGCGGCTGGTGTAGCCAACCGATTTGAGGATGCCCAGTTCGCGCCTGCGTTCCAGCATCGCCAGAGCCACCGCGTTGGCGATGATGATGACGCCGGCCAGCAGGGAGAGCGAGGCAATGGCAATCAGCGTCAGCAGCATATCGTTGAGTATCTGGTTGATGAAATCGCCGATATTCGCCAGGTTTAAGACCGAGGCGTTGGGCGTGAGCTTGCCGATGTCCCCAACGGCCTTATTCACCTTGCCGGTATCGATCTTCATATAGAAGATGGTCTGCCCTGTCCCGTTCGGCGAAAGGTCTGTCACCGTATTGGCCGTGCCGAGAATGGGTTCGAGGTTGCTGCCAAAGCCCTTTTCACGATAGAAGCCAACAATGGTCAGCGTGCGCGTGACCGTGCCGTCCTGGCTTGCAACGGTGATGGTGCTGCCGATCTTGAGATAGGGCTGCAAGGGCTTGTTGTTCGCTACCACCCAGGCGATAAGCACGTTGTTCGTTCCGGCATCCCCGGCGTTCAGGTTGCGCCCCTGCACAATCGTCAAATCCTGTGTGGCGGGTAGCTGGTTATGCCCCACGTCATAGCCCTCGATGCCACTGAGGAAGTAGAGCGCGGCGCGGCCCAGATTGCCCGGCGCAGGCTGCGAGTTCCCCTTTGGCAGCAAGGTCGTAACTGGCTGATCGTTGATCGCTACAGGCACGGTACTGGCGATTACGTGCTGCCGCGAGCTTTGCAGGCCCGTAATCGCGTTCAGGTGCGATTCCAGCGTTGTCGCATCACTGTTGGAGGTAATGGTGATGACATTGAAAGTCAGGCTCTGGGCCAGCGCGTTGTTGATCTTGTCGCGCAGATCCTGGCCGAGAACGAGAATCAGGCCGATGGTGAAGACGCCGACGAAGAGGGCCAGCATGGTCGTCGTCGTGCGCGCCTTCTGCCGCCCGATGTTGCGCAGCGCCATCTTCGCGTTGGATTTCCAGGAGCGCGGCAGGACGACAACCACGAGACCGAGCAGCGAGACGACCAGCAGCAGCGCGCCAAAGGGCGGCAGAGCCAGGAAAATCAACACGGAAATCGCCACCGCCGCCAGCACCAGCGCCAGGTAGCCGGGGCTGAAACGCTCAGGCACGGGCAGCACGCTGATGACAAAGACCACCAGCCCGAAGAAGACGCTCAGGATGCCCAGGAAGACGAACGCGCCGTAGACCGCGCCGATGCCCAGCGCCACATTGCCCAGGATGACAACCGCCATCACACAGAACAGCACCGAGAGCAGGAGCAGCAGACCAATGGTCAGCGCGATACTGCTCGCGCCGCCTTCGGGCAGTTCGCGAATCACGTTGAGCGGGCGAATGTTGGCTGCCTGCACAATCGGCATCAGGCCAAAGATGAGCGCGGTGAAGAGGCCAATCACGACACCGCCCACGATGGTGAACGGGTCAAGCACAAAGGGGATGTTCAACTGGAAAAGCTGCTCCACCAGATTGCGCACTACATAACTGATGCCGATAGCCGCGCCCGCGCCGATAGCGCCGCCGATCAAGCCCAGCAGGCCGGTCTCCAGCCCGAAGAGCAGGTAGAGATCGGTGCGGCGATAGCCCGTCGTCTTGAGCATGGCAATCTCCGTCCTGCGCCGCGAAAGCAGCACCTGCATGGTATTGATGATACCGACGCCGCCGATCAGCAGGGCCAGCAGTCCCGCGATTTCCAGAAACTGCTTGATGTAGTCTACCTGCTGCTGGTTGTTCTTCAGCGCGTCCGCCGCCGTCTGCGTGCGCGCCACCGGGAAGTGATCCTGAATGGCCTTCACCGCCTGATCGGTATGCGCCTGATCGACGGTGGTAATATCTATCGTGTCATAGAGAACGGGCAGTTTCGGATTGGCCGCATAATAGTCGCTGCTGGCAATGAGCATGGTGCCGCTGGACTGCGCCAGCGCCCCATCATCCTTGACAATGGCGGCGATTTTGACCGGAATGCTCATGCCTCCATTGTTCTGAGTCGTGATATGCATGTCAAAGCTATCGCCGAGCTTTTTGTTATATTGATCGATAAAGGACTGGTCGACGATGACCTGACCGTTGCCGAGCAGGCTGGCAATGGTACCGCTCTGCGGGTTGACGAACGTTGGCGGCGTCACCACCGGGAAGGTTGAGGGATTGACGACCATGACATTGAAGGATTGCGTAAGCGATGCGGTCAGGCTCAACGAGCCGTTCACGGTCGAAAAGGCTGTGTAGTTGGTGATGGTGCCATTATTTTTGAGCCGGTCAAAGAAGGCGAGGTCACTCTGTTTGAACGGCTCCGTTTCGGCAGAGACGGCGAGATCGCCGCCGTTGGCGTCGCGCACATTGCTGGTAAAGGCGTTGTTAATCATCAGGCCCACCAGTTGCAGCGCGACAATCGCCATCACGCCGACGGCCACGCAGAAGAGGGCCAGCAGCGTGCGCTGTCCCCCGCGCAGCAGAGAGCGCGAGGTGTAGTTGAAGTACATCGAGGCTTTCACTGCGCAGCCCTCCCGGCATTGCTCTCGATCCCGGCAATCAGGCCATCAACGATGCGGATAGAGCGGTCGGCATGCGAGGCGACCACCGGGTCGTGGGTGGCGATGATGAAGGTTTTGCCCGTCTGCGCGCGCAGATAGGCGATGAGTTTGAGGATGTTTTCGCCATTTTTCGCGTCCAGGTTGCCCGTTGGCTCGTCGGCAATCACAAAAGCCGGGTCGGTCGCCAGCGCGCGGGCAATGGCGACGCGCTGCTGCTCGCCGCCGGAAAGCTGGTTAGGTCGGTGTCCGAGCCGGTGCGACAATCCCACCAGTTCGAGCAGTTCCTTCGCCCGCGCCGATGGCGAGCCGGGGTGCTTGCCGACATATAGCGGCACCTCGACATTTTCCTGCGCCGTCAGCGTGGGAATCAGGTTAAACGCCTGGAAGACCATACCGATCTTGTTGTTGCGCACCGCCGCCAGTTGCCCCTCACTCATGCGCGTAATGTCCACACCATCGATCAGCACCTGCCCCGTCGTCGGATTGTCCAGCCCGGCAATGATGCCCAGCAGCGTACTCTTACCAGAGCCAGACGGCCCGACGATAGAGACAAACTCGCCGCTATGAATCTGGAAGCTGATACCCCTGAGAATATCGATGCGCTCGCGCCCCAGCGGCAAACTCTTCGTGATGTTGCGCACATCCATCACCACGCGCCGCTCGCGCTCCTGCACCGGAACCGTTGTCCCGCTATCCTCTATCGTTTTGATTTCATCCATAACCTTCCTTTATCTCCTTCTCTCTATACGTTTGCGCATCTGTGCATTCAGGTTTTCTTTGCCGCGAGAAAAAGCCAAAAAAAAGACTGTTTCCCCGCCCTGCCGATGCCTTCACTTCATCCAGAGGCAAAAAACCTCTTTTAGAGTACAGTATACGCTCCACTTCTTCTTACGCTCAGGCACGGGCAAATGTTGTAGGTTGTGTTGGAGAGTAGCGACGCCGCAGGCCAGCCGCAAGGCACAGTACCGTATCGACAATTTGGGGTGTACCCAGTGTTGGAGAGTAGCGACGCCGCAGGCCAGCCGCAAGGGCTGGCCCTACTATATACGATGGCTTCGCAAGGCGCACGATACGTTCGTATATAGTAGGGCCAGCCCTTGCGGCTGGCCTGCGGCGTGGAGAATTACTGCTACCCCTTGCAAAAATTACCCTATAGGCAACATGGCACAACTATGCTATACTGCACAGGAACAGGTGCATGGGGAAGATGCTCCCCATCATAGATTTATCAGACAGACGTTGCGGTATCTCTATCTATCTATATAGACCATGAGAACACGAGAGTGAGAGGAAGTAACATCTATGCGTCGAGGAACACTCACACTCCTCCTGCTGATCATTGTGCTGGCTCTATGCGCGGCCTACGTGGACTGGCCGAACAATCACGGTCTCAACCTTAGCTGGATCGGCATCAATATCAGCCAGTTTCAGGTCAAGCAGGGGCTTGACCTGCAAGGCGGCGTGCGCGTCTTACTCATCCCGGACCCCGCCAAGCATTACAACGCCACTGAAGTGAATAACGAAATCTCCGCCGTGCGCGACAACATCGAGCAGCGCGTCAACGGGGGTCTGGGCGTCAGCGAGCCGGATATCCGCATTGAGACCACCGACAGCGGCCCCGCCATCGCGGTAGAATTGCCCGGCCTGAACAGTGGCGACCCGTTCGCGCAGATCAATTCTCTGCTACGTACTGGCGACCTGGAATTCTGGATTACGGGGAACAATCCCCCCCCCGATGGATCCACCTTCGATCCCACCCAGTACACGCAGTACAACCCCGGCAACAAGCCTCCATTTACCGGCGCAGATCTCGACCCTTCTCAGATCGGTGTAGGTACCGACCCGAACACCGGCTTACCGGTAATTAACTTTGAGATGAAGGGCAGCGCGATTGCCCGCTTTGCCTCTTTCACCCAGTCCCATATCGGTGATGATATGACCGTCACGCTCGACGGCAAAGTCATTTCGTCACCACAGATTCAGAACGCCATCAACGGCCCCGGCGTCATCAACGGGCAATTCACGGTACAGGAAGCGCAGTCTATCGCCGAGGTGCTGCGCGTGGGCGCGCTGCCGCTTTCGTTGAAAGTGGCCTCCGAAGAGACGGTTGGCCCGACGCTGGGCCAGGACTCGATTACGAAGAGTGAGATCGCGGCAGCCATCGGTCTGGGCCTGGTCATGCTCTTCATGCTGCTCTACTACCGGCTGCCCGGCCTGCTGGCGGACATCGCGCTGCTGCTGTACGCAGGCGTGACCTTCGCCGTCTTCAAAGTGATCGGCGTGGTTCTCTCTCTGGCCGGTATCACGGGCTTCGTTCTCTCGATTGGTATGGCCGTCGACGCCAACGTGCTGATTTTCGAACGAGTCAAGGAGGAACTGCGAGCAGGTAGATTGCTCTCTGCCGCTATCGACATGGGGTGGAAACGCGCCTGGCCCTCCATTCGCGACTCCAACATCTCGACGATGATTACCTGCGCGGTGCTTTTCGGCTTCGGCAGTAACTTCGGGGCCAGCATCATTGTCGGCTTCGCCACCACCCTCTTCCTGGGTGTCTTAATCAGTATGTTCACTGCCATCGTCGTCACGCGCACCTTCCTGAACCTGCTCGTGCCGACCGGCGTTATCAACCATCCCGCACTGTTTGGGCTTCCTGCTGGCTCCATCGCCACATCGTCCCTGACGCGGCGGAACAGTACCGTGTAGAGGAGGAAGCTGTGTTCAATCTTGTTGGAAAACGTTACCTCTTTCTCTTGATCTCCCTGCTCGTCATCGTGCCGGGCGTGATTTCCCTGGCCTTCAAGGGCCTCAACGTCGGCATCGACTTCGTGGGCGGCACCACCATCGAGTTTCGCCCACAGACGAACATCACGGCCACGCAGATGTCGAATATCCTGAAGTCGTTCAAGCTGACGGATGTGCAGGTCAACATAGGCAGTGACAATACCGTCAAGGCCAACGAGACCGTCTGGCTCAGATTGAACAGACTGGTCGACAACAATGTTGAAAGCTCCATCGTGAAGACCCTGAAGGGCGCCTATGGCAACGGGCTGTCCGTCAAGTTCTACAACCTGCCGCTCAATCCGCCGGCGACGGTGGCTGTGGTGACCGGTTTCCAGCAGGGAGTCTCGGCGAAGGCGGATACAAAGAATCCGAAGGATATCTACACCGTCCCCTATATTGAGCAGCTGTTGAAGAAATTACCAAAGACAACAAAGACCGATCTGAACGGGAATTCCGCAGCTACTCCGACGCCCGCTTCCACCGCGACTCCGACGAGCAGCCCGACCTCAACGACAAAGGGAACGGCTACTCCCGCCGTCACCCCAACGACGACAAAGGGAACGGCTACTCCCACCGCCAGCCCGACCGCTACTCCCGCCCCGACGTTCAGCGTCTCGCTGGCCGATACCCCCCGGGTTGGCTCTACCACCAGCACCATTAATATCATCACCGGCTCCGTCGTCGATAGCGCAACCTTGAACAGCATTCAGGCCGCTACCTATAACAGCACGCACAGTTACCTTGAGGTGCTGGACAACGCCTCCGTCACCGGTTCAGTGGCGACAGAGACGACGCGCAATGCTGTGCTGGCCGTTATCGCAGCCTCGGTCTTCATTCTGCTCTACATCAGCTTTGCCTTCCGCAAGGTGGCGAAACCCTGGCGGTATGGCGCCTGCGCCATCATCGCCCTGCTGCACGACGTGCTGGTGGTGCTTGGCGTCTTCTCGATCCTGGGCTGGCTCTTCCATATCCAGATCGACTCGCTGTTCATCACCGCCCTGCTGACAGTTGTCGGTTTCTCCGTGCATGACACCATTGTGGTGTTCGACCGTATCCGCGAAAACATGCAGCGGCGCACCACCGAGACCTTCGAGCAGGTGGTCAATGCCAGCCTTGTGCAGACGATGACGCGCTCGCTTAACACCTCGCTCACCGTACTCCTGACGCTGACCGCGCTTACCCTGTTCGTGACCACTGGCAGCGTCCACAACTTCACGCTGGCTCTGCTGATCGGTATCTTCAGCGGCACCTACTCGTCCATCTTCAATGCCAGTATGCTGCTGGTGATCTGGGAAAAGGGCGAACTCGGCTTTGGCCGCTTCCGCCGTGAATATACCCGCGACGGTCGCCCCGTGCGCAAGCGCGATCAGGAACGCGAACTGGCCCGCACGCGCTAACACAACCGCAAAAAAGAAAACGGCGCTGGCGGCTTGACTGCCAGCGCCGTTTTCTTTTCCCGGTAGATGCTATGAGAAACCGATCAGGACGGGTCATGCTTCGCTTCACTCAGCATGACCCGTCCTGATCGGTTTCCAATGATATGTTCCTGTGGTATCATCCATTGGAAACATATTTTGAAGATCACCTGCAAAGAGAGGAATATACCATGCTGACAGGCATTGACCACATCATCATTGGAGTAAATAATCTGGCGGAGGCAGCCAGGATTTTTACCGACAGGCTGGGGCTGGCGGTCAGCGGGGGCGGTATCCACCCGGCGGGCGGCACGGAAAACCGCATTATTGTTATCGGCGATACTTATATCGAGCTGATCGCCGTCTGCAAAGCGGAGGAGGCGCAGCGAAGCATGCTGGACAGGCTGGCGCGGGGCAATGGCTACCTGAATTTTGTCCTCTCCTCCAACGATATCGAGGCCGATACTGCTGCGATGAGAGAGCGGGGCGTCGCGGTGATCGGCCCTACACCGGGACGGTTGAACGCGGCCAATGGACAGTTTCGCGCCTGGTCGCGTAGCGATGTCGAGCGGCCCGATCTGACGCAGCATTATCCCTTCCTCATCCAGCACGATAGCACGGGCGAGGAGCGGCGGTATCGACTCGCGGGCTGGACAACCCCGCCACAGCACCCGCTCGGCGCGAGCAAAGTGCTGAGCGCCACTATCGCCGTTGAAAACCTGGGCGAGGCGGCGCGGCGCTTCCAGCATATCTACGGCTTGCCTCACTCGGAGCCGTTCACCGGGGAGGCCGATGCCTGGGACGCGCTGCTGGTCTCGTTCCCCTTGCCGCCCAACGGGCAGAGCTTTGAGCTGGCCGCGCCCCTGCCAGAGGCCATCGATGCCGCCCGGAACGGGGCACACCTGCCGCAGCCGGGCGCGCTCGCCGACTACCTGCACAGCTTCGGCGAAAGCCTCTGTCGCGTCACGCTGGCTGTAGAGAATCTGGCCGCTTCGCGCCGCTATCTGGATGAACGCGGCGTGACTTATACGTACACGGAAAACACGGGCAACGAGCATCCAGTCCTCTGGATTCACCCGGAAGAAGCCTGCGGCGCCGCCATCGTGCTGCACGAGTTTACCCCGGACCTGCCGCCGGACAACCCGCTTGAGGGCTGAGCGGGCCTGCGCCGACTGACTTCCGTGAACGCCTCCGGGGTCACTTCTTGCCGGCGGCCTGCTTTCAGGAATACGCCCTTACTCCCGAATCAGAAGGTTGAGTTTGCGCTTGAAGGTCTTTTCAAAGAGGTCGGCCTTTTCATATGCCTTATCGAGTTCGACATCGAGGTCGGAGAGGGGGCGAATGGTGAGGGCAATGGCCCAGGCGCTGGCGGTGCAGAGTTCGGGTTCGGCGGCGAGCGAGAGGACGCGCCCATCATGGCTGTAGTCGAGCGCGTCGGCAATGCGCAGCAGCGCGGCGAGCGCGGAGACCCTCTTGCGGGCCGGTCGCTTGAGGGCGGCGAACTCTTCGTGCGAAAGACTGGGCATAGCGCGGCGATGATAGCGGGCAATGCAGGCAATTTCGTACCGCTCCTCGCTCGAAACACCGGGCAGCGCCGCGTCTTTAATCAGTCGGAAAGAGTGTTTGTGGTGGCGGCGCGACTCGATCATCATGCCGGTATTGTGCAAAAAGGCGGCGCGCTCCAGCAGGTACAAAGCGCGTTCGTCCAGTTCGTGCAGCGGTCGCGTGGCCTCAAAGAGCAGCGTGGAGAGACGCATCACCTGGCGCGCGTGTGGCCAATCCTCAACCAGCAGGCCGCCGCTCAAACGCAGTTCTTCAGCCGTTGGCTGCGGCTGTTGTTGCCAGTCCAGTTCTTCATCGGAAAACAGTTTCTTCATCTCTTCGCCGCCTTTATCAATCTACCTGTAATACATTTCCTGAGAGATAGGAGGCAAATACACGACAGGGTAGCGCGTACCCACGACACCGGGGGTAAAGGAAATCTCCTCCTCTGGAATTATACCACGTTCGCTTCATATTCAGCTATCCAGCACTGTCAGAACCTGACGGCGGAAATCGCGCTCCGCCAGTTGCTGCCAGTGCTGCTGAAAAGCGGCGTACTCCTCTTCCCGACGCTGGATGCGTCGCTGCAACAGTTGCTCCAGCCCGTGGCGTTCCTCATCAGTGGGCAGTGTCGAAGGCTCTACCAGCTGCGCCACCAGTTCCGGCGGCACCATCAGCTTGCCCTTTGCATGCCGTTTGCTCACCTGCGCCAGCGCCTGCTCGTAGGCCATGCCGCTATCCTGGCTGGCAAGGCAGAGCCGCAGCAACGCGATCATCACATCGCTATCGTGAACGGCGCCCAGTTCGTCCTGGAGTTGCTCTAATTCATCGACGATCGGCTTGCAGGCAGCGGGCAATGCCTCCTCGAACACCTCCAGCGTATAGCGCACGCGTTTGGCAGCGATACGCAGGTTGTGTAAGCCCTGCACATCATAGGGGTGGTCGGCGTACTTTGCCTGGCGATACATCTCTTCCAGGCGAATCATGGCGATGATGCGCGCATTCGCCCCTGTCGTCTCCTGGCAATCCAGCCCTGTCACCACTCTCGCTTTAGCCATTGGCTGCCGCCCCCTTCGTAATAGACGCTTCGACATCTTGTTTTAGCGCATTGCCATCCAGCGATTGCAAGAAGTCATCCAGCGCCTGCTGCTGCTGCTCCCTGTACAGTTTGAGGTGGTCGATCAGCCAGTGGACGCCAGCCACCTCGTCTTCCGGTCCCTTTTCAAGCTGCGCGTGCAGTCCCTGCAACATCACATCCGTATCGCGCACGGCCCCCGCCTTATCGGCCCCCTCCTTCACCCGCCTGTAAACCTTCTTAAACAGCTTTGGCTCGCAACAGGACTGGTAGGCATCGAGAGCCGCGCGCAGGCGACGCGAGGCCACGCGCAGCTTATGCACCGGCTCGATATCCTCACCCTCGTTGTGCAGCACCTTATCGCACTCGTCGAGAAATTTTTCCACACGATCCTTCAAGATACGTTTGCCGGAATGCTCAAACGCCTCGCTCGGCTCGCCCTCCTGCGGCTTGCTTTTGCCCTGATTGTTTGTCTGCTTGCTGATCTCCTCCACCTGCTGCAACCACCCCTCGCCATAGCGCGCCCGCGCCAGCAGCACGCCCTCGCGAATGCCATGTGGGCTAACCCGTATCGACTTCAGGTGAAACTGCTCCATCATCGCAGCGATAATCAACGTTCCCGCCAGCAGAATGCGCGCCCGACCGAGCGGCAGGTCATAGCGATGCGCAACCTCCTCCGCCGTCAGCGCGCTCATCAGGCCCTCGGCGCGCAGCACATCATCATACGTCAACTGGCATTCCTGCTCCGGCAACTGAAACGCTTTGCGCGCCAGCAAGAGCAGCGAATTGGCCGTGCCGCCCGTAGAGACCAGTGTCGAGGGCATGCGTTTGAGATTCAGCCGTTTCAGGTACGTGCGCAGGAACTGTTGCGCATCGGCCAGATCATCGCGCGTGGGCGGGTTGGCCGAAAGATAATGGTCGTGCAGCCAGCCGGAACCAATGGGAATCGAAGTGCGCCACGTCATGTGTCTATCCCTGGCAATAATCAATTCGGTGCTGCCGCCGCCCAGATCCATCACCCCCACCTTCGATGGCGCCTGCGCTTCCCGGTAAAGTTCGTAGGTTGCGCCATAAAAGGTCAGCGCGGCCTCTACATCGCCGCTTATCAGTTGTACGTGCAGGCCTGTTTCGCGCTCCACCGCCGCGAGAAACTCATCCTTATTCTTTGCCTTACGAATGGCCTCTGTTGCCACCACCAGCACCTGCACAGCATGATACTGCTCCGCCAGCGCCTTATACGTACACAACACCGCAATCGTCTCATCCTGCTTCTGTTGTGAAATCTCCCCTGTCGCATTCACGCTCTCGCCAATGCGCGTCATATCGACCTCATCGGCCAGAATCTCCAGGTTGTCCGGCATGCAATGCGCCACCACAATATGTACCGTATTGCTGCCAATATCAATCGCGGCCCGCACCGGAGCCGATTGTTCCTCTTCTTGCCCTTGCATACATAAAACTCCTCGCCAGATTCAGCCAGATACGCTTGCTTCATTCCTGTCATGCCAGAGGCACAGGCGAAGATAGAGAACCCTATTGAGATGCGAATAAGAGAGACCTTGTTCTCATTATAACAAATTGCAGGCATGTTCTGCCGCACAGCCGGATCGGCAAAACCGGGATTGCACTTTCCCCGCCTGTATGATATAGTTATGTACACGATCTCAACAATGTGGAAGTAGACAACCATGATGGGTCACACACGAGAAAGCGCCTGGCGCGTAACGAAATTACAGAAAAACGGCTGATCCGCTGCTTACAGTCCCTCGCGTCATGTGTAAGCAGCGGGACGGACGCACCTCTCTCCGTATGGAGCGCCTCACACCGGGCGAACCGCTCCCGGTAGATGTGCATTGGCGTACCCTCCCGCTCATTCTTCGTAAAAGGCAAACACCAGCAAGAAAAGGAGTATTATGGTATGCCCATGCCTCATCAAGTCCAGATGCAACTGATCAAACGTCGGCTCATCGGTAAAGAAGGGACGGAGCGCGTGCGCGAACTGCGCGCCATCCTCAAAGAACTGCCCGGCTATCGCAACGGCCCCTACGCCGACATTCGCAAGTGGGTCTTGAGCCAGATCGACGAGACGCACAAACGCTCGCACGCGCTCAACCGGGACAGCATCGCCGTGCGCCGTGAAGGGGTCGCGCAGGTGGCCCTGGTTGGCGCGCCCAACGCTGGCAAATCGTCGCTGCTGCACGCGCTCTCCCACGTGCAGATCAAAATAGGAGACTACGCCTTCACCACGCTGCGGCCCGTCCCGGCGCTCACCCGCATCGGCGGCGTCCTCGTCCAGCTGGTCGAGATTCCCGGCCTGATTTCAGGAGCCAGCGAAGATCGCGGCGGCGGGCGCGCTCTACTCGGCGTCTTACGCGGAGCCGACGCCATCGTCTACTGCCAGGACGTGCGCGCCCCCTACGACGTTCTCAAAGACGTGCAGGCTGAAGTCGCCCTCGCAGGCATCGACTTGCCCGCCCTGCTGGCCGCCACCAAGATGGACGAAGCCGACGCCAGCGATCTCGCCGCCTTGCAGGCCAGCGTTCCGGGCATACCCGTCGTCGGCGTCTCCATCCTGGACGACGCCAGCCTCGACCGACTCAAAGAGGCCATCTGGCAGCTCACCGGCCTCGTGCGCGTCTACCTGCGCACCAACCGGCAGGTGCAGGAGGAGCCGCTGGCTCTGGAACCCGGCGCCACCATCCTCGATGTCGCGCAGCAAATCCACAAAGACCTCGCCGCCGCCTGTCGCGGCGCGCGTATCTGGGGACCCTCCGCCCGCTTCGACGGCCAGCAAGTCGGTCGCGGCCATCTCGTCCAGGACGGCGACACCGTCGAAATCCTGGCATAACCCCCTTCCGGGAAGAGGCAAGGAAACGATGAAACGAGAACCCCTTGCCTTCTTCCTCATCACCCACCTCTCATTCAGAAACGAAGCAAAACAGAGCAAAAAAATCCCCCAGGAAATTGGGCAACAAACCTCTTGACAGATCGCAACAGTTCCTGTAGAATACAGGCTGTCCACAGGGACAAAGCAAACCACTACAAACCAGCCGAAGTGGTGAAACTGGTAGACACGCAACGTTCAGGGCGTTGTGCTCGCGAGGGCGTGGGGGTTCGAGTCCCCCCTTCGGCACCCCACCTCTTTTTTCCCCATCCAGGTTCATGCCCAACACCAGTACTCCATGAATTTCAAAATCCGGGTTATCTCCCGCCCAGCCTTCTCTCACAGGCTATCGAAGTTGACCAGTTACTACTTGAATTATCCCGGATCAATGCTATAATTGAGGGGAAAGAACTTTGTGGCGATGAAGCTCGCCTAACGCCTCGTGCTGATAGCTTCTAGCACCGATAGACTATGTCGGCTGTTAGAAGCTTTTTGATTTTCTTGAACCTCATTGCTTCTTTGATCTAAATGAGGTTGAATAAAGAAAGCGCCTTCCGCCGACCACTCTTCGTGGGAGAGGAAATTTGTCGTCTCCCTGGAGAGATCGCTACATTCGGTCAGAGAGGAGAGGGTATGCAGCAACCATCTTCAGCGAAAGGGGCAGGTCTGCGCGTCATTGCAGCAGGGCGGTCGGACATTGGGCGCGTGCGCGAACACAATGAAGACACCATCGCTCTCTGTGAACCAGAAAATCAGCAGTGGCTCTCCCGATGGGGGCGATTGTACGTGCTTGCAGACGGCGCAGGAGGTCATGCCGCCGGCGAAGTAGCCAGCCAGACAGTAGTCGAAACGATTTGCTCTGTCTATTACCAGACAACCGCTTCGCAACCTGTCGCAACAGAAGCGCAAGCGCGCATAAAGCACCTTAACGGCCCTCTTGAAGATGTAGCTTTGCCTGCCAGCCGGGTTGAGCATGCTTTTCTTATGGCTCATACGCGCCTGCAAGAACTCTCAGCTCTCAAGCCTGAATATAGCGGCATGGCAACGACCTGTCTGGCGGCTATTGTGAAAGATTCCCACATCCTGCTCGCGCATGTCGGGGATAGTCGCGCCTACCTGATACGTCCTCACGCCGGATCAGCGCCCGCTATAAGCTGCCTGACAGACGATCATTCGATGGCTGCTGAGATGATACGCCGGGGCATTATCTCTTATGAGCAGGCACGGCAATCAACCTCACGTCATACACTGCTACGGATGCTGGGGGGTCGAACAAAGCAGGCTCCTGCTCCTGATTTGATGAGTTGCCTCGTACAGCCGGGTGATTCTCTTCTCCTCTGCTGTGATGGTCTCTGGAGTATGGTGTCCGAAGCGCAAATTGCACAGGTAGTGAGTCGCAATGCTCCTCAAGAAGCTTGCGATAGCCTGATTCGGCTGGCAAATGAGGCCGGAGGGAAGGATAATATCAGTGCGGTGGTGCTGGCGTTTGTCTGAACGCGCCACAGAGAGAGTACCTCTCTCTCAATCGGCATTGTAAGGAAGTAATGATGAAACAGACAGGTAAGTCTCTTGCTGCCTCGGTCGCGCTCAGGTTTGTGCTGTTGATCGGCATTATGAGCTTCTTCGCGGACTTCACCTACGAGGGGTCGCGCAGCATTATTGGACCATATCTGGGCATCCTGGGGGCCAGCGCCGCTGCAGTTGGCATCATCACCGGCTTTGGCGAACTGCTCGGCTATGGCCTGCGTCTCGTTTCGGGGCGTTTGAGCGATCAGACCGGTCAATACTGGCCCATCACGATTTTCGGCTACGTCATCCAGATGGCTTCTGTGCCTTTGCTCGCCCTGGCCGGAAACTGGCCGGTTGCCGCTCTGCTGATTATCACCGAACGGGTCGGCAAGGCGACGCGCAATCCCCCACGCGACGTTATGCTGTCGCACGCAGCAAAGGAGATGGGCTATGGCTGGGCTTTCGGCGTCCACGAGGCGCTGGATCAATTCGGGGCGCTCTTCGGCCCGTTAGTAGTGGCGGCAGTGCTTGCCCTGCGCGGTCAGTATCAGTTAGCCTTCGCCGCTCTGCTTGTACCCGCCGTGATTACCGTCAGCCTGGTACTGGTGGCTCGCTGGCTCTATCCGCGCCCGCAGGAAATGGAGGCCAACCCGCCCAATATCAATACGACGGGGCTGCCCCGCGTCTTCTGGATCTATCTGGCCGGGGCTGTGCTGGTCGCCGCCGGGTTTGCCGACTTTCCGCTCATCGCCTTCCATTTTGGCAAAGCCTCGACCGTGCCAACAGCCCTGATTCCCGTCTTTTATGCCGTTGCCATGGGCGTCAGCGGTCTCGGCTCTCTGATCTTCGGGCGGCTGTTTGATCGCTTTGGCATCTCTGTCCTGATTCCCCTGACCCTGCTCTCGGCCCTGTTTGCCCCGCTGGTCTTCCTGGGCGGCTTCTGGGCAGCCTTGATCGGCATGGCCCTGTGGGGTCTGGGTATGGGTGTCCACGAATCGATTATCCCGGCAGCCGTCGCGCTCATGGTTCCCGCGCAGCGGCGCGCCTCCGCCTACGGACTCTTCACTGGCGGTTACGGCGTCTTCTGGTTCCTGGGCAGCGCGCTGATCGGCATTCTCTACGGCATCTCTATCCCGGCACTGATCGCCTTTTCCGTGCTGGCCGAGATCGCTGCCATCCCGCTCTTTTTCCTCGTTAGAAGGCAATTCAGCCTACCGGGGTCGCGCACTTAAGCCCCGGCAGGCTAGCCGCCCGTCCCCAGGCCACCCGCCCGTCCGCAGGCCACCCGCAAGGGGTGGCCCTACTATATACGACCCCTCCACAAGGGCCACGAATGCATCGTATATAGTAGGGCCACCCCTTGCGGGTGGCCTGCGGACGGGCGGGTGGCCTGGGAGGGGGTGGAAGGCTGAAGGCCTGTTCGCTCTCTTCGATTTCCTGTTCCGTCCGTCGAAAAAGCTTGACAGATATGGCTTGAACGGGTATAATCGAGGCAGGTGTACGAGATACACGAACTGACTATGGTTCGGCTCGTATAACAAAAGAACAATGTATCATGGCGATGAGGCTCGCCTAATGCCTGGTGCTAATAGCCTCTACCATCCGCAAGCAGGAATGATCCGGCTGGTAGAGGCGTTTTTGTACCCTGTTCGTCTTGAGTACTGCTTCAGCAGAGCTGTCTCTTTCCGGGGCAAACTTTCTCTAGCCGTCGCTTCCTGCTCGCGCAGCGCGACGTATGTTGTAGAGGTTTGTCTTAAGGAGAGATCGACATGCTGCAAAGTGCTATTCTGCAGGTGCTACAGATAGCCACCGTACTCCTCTGCGCTCCTCTTTTGCGTGGAATCATCAATCGGCTCAAGGCGATTATCCAGTCCAAACGCGGGCCGAGCATCTGGCAGCCCTATCGCGACCTCTGGAAGCTGCTGCACAAGGGAAGCGTCGTATCGGAGCATGCTTCCTGGGTCTATCATGCCGCGCCCCTCTTCAGCTTTATCACGCCCTTGATTGTGGCCATGCTCATTCCGGTGTTGACTGCCTATCCACTGCCCTATGCCTTCATGGGCGATATGCTGGCTGGCGGCTTCATTCTTTCGCTGGGCGGCTTTTTCACATCGCTGGCGGCGATGGATACGGCCAGCACCTTTGGCGGCATGGGCAGCAGCCGCGCTCGCGTCGTCTCTTTGCTGGCCGAGCCGGTGGTGATCCTCGTCCTCTTCAGCGTCACGTTGATTGCCCAGGTCACCATTCCCTTCGCCGTCAATCAGACGCTCATCTCAGCCGATTACCTGTACAATCCGGCGCACTGGCTGCTGGCCGCTGCCCTCTTCATGGTGATTTTAGCGGAAACAGGCCGCATCCCGGTCGATAATCCTTCCAGCACGTTTGAACTCTCCATGATCGAGGCATCGCGCACGCTGGAATATTCCGGCCAGGAACTGGCGCTCATGGAATGGGGAGGAGCCATGCGCCTCTTCGTGCTGCTGACCATCCTTCTCAACGTCTTAACCGCCCCCTGGGGCCTGGCCCCCGATGGCGGCACCAATGCTCTGACCGTCCTTATTGCTCTGGGAACGCTGCTGCTCAAAATGCTGGTGATTTGCGGCGTCATTGTGGCCATTGAATCCTCGATTGCCAAGTGGCGCTTTTTCCGCATCCCGGAATTTCTGGGCGCGGCGCTCATTCTCGCAGCCCTGGCTATCGTCGCCTTTTACCTGACTCATCTGGGATAAGAGAAGGAAGCATTGCTTCGATCTGATAGAGAGGATTTGATAAACGTATGGATGCTTTCGTTTCGCTCACACTGATATCGGCAACAGCAGCCGCGCCGCCCACGCTGGCTGTGCAACTGCTGCAAGCACTGGGAGCTTTGCTGCTCTTGACCACCTTTGCGCTCGTGGCGGCACGATTACTGTCCGGCGCTCTTCAAGCCTACGCGCTGCAATCACTGATCATTGCACTGGTAGCGGCGGTGGTTGGCTATTACACGCACAGCTTCGACCTGTATATCGTGGCTGTGCTGACGGTCGTCGTCAAGTGCGGCGTCATTGTCTGGATTTTGCGCAGCGTCACGCAGCGCCTGCATGTGCAGCGCGAGATGCGACCCTACCTGGGCATTCCCGCCTCGCTGCTGATCTGCGCCCTGCTTACGCTGCTGGCCTTCTTCACCTCCCCGGCAGTCGTGGCCCCCGGCACCTTCCTCAACGAGCCGCCGCTGGCCATCTCCATTGCGATGGTGCTAATTGGCCTCTTTATTCTCAGCAGTCGGCGACACGCCATCGCGCAGATACTCGGGCTGCTGACGATTGAAAACGGGCTGTTCTCCGGCGCCATCGCCATCGCCTATGGCATGCCGTTGATCGTCGAATTTGGCATCCTCTTCGACGTGCTGGTCGCGGTTATGGTCATGGGCCTGCTGGTTACGCTGATCCAGCGCGAACTGATCACCGCTGATACAGCCGATTTGCGACGCTTGAAAGGGTAATGCACCATGCTCTTGACTCTGTTGCTCCTCATTCCCCTGCTCGCGTGTGGCATCTGCCTGATCGCGCCAGCCCGGCGCTGGATGGAACTGGTGACGGTCGCCGGTACCGCGCTGGTGCTGGTGCTGGCTGGCGTGGCAGCCCACCAGGTGATGTTGGCAGGACACATCGCCGAGCTTTCTGACTGGCTCTACGCCGACGCGCTCAGCATCCTTACTGTGCTGGTGATCGCCTTCGTCGGCTTCACCAGCGCCCTCTACTCGTTGGGCTACCTGCGCGAGGATATGCGCGAGC
>Ga0209810_1001479_pt1 | contig 35056 bp, 32 predicted proteins | sample Coa_R1_7_FD_187159 | JGI IMG/M metagenome (GOLD analysis project Ga0209810, IMG submission 187159) | Surface soil microbial communities from Centralia Pennsylvania, which are recovering from an underground coalmine fire - Coalmine... | ecosystem: Environmental > Terrestrial > Soil > Unclassified... | reverse complement strand
TGCCTGCTCGCAGTTGCGTTCGATCGCTCGCGCGAGAGCGGCCGTACCGTGCGTCTTGATCGTGAACCATACTTTGAGCGCGCGAAAGCCGCGCGAGAGATCGGGGCCGTAGTCCGCGAACCACGGTTCGCCCGCGGCAAGGCCGCGCTCCATGCGCGTGATGTACGGGCCTTCGCTCGCGAACGTCGCCCGCTGCATTTCGCCGTCGCGAACGAGCACGCACCCCGCATCGTACGGCGCTTGCAGCCACTTGTGAAAATCGAACGCGATGGAATCCGCGCGTTCGATCCCGCGCAACTTCGGGCGAAGCTGCGGCGAAAGATACGCCGCCGCGCCGAACGCGCCGTCAACGTGGAACCACAAGCCCTCTTCCGATGCGAGGTCCGCGAGCCGGTCCAGCGGATCGATCGCGCCGGCGTCCACCGTTCCCGCGTTTCCCACGAGCAGAAACGGCCGCAGTCCCTGCCGGCGATCTTCGGCGACCGCGCGCGCGACGCGTACCGGATCGAGTCGATGCGCGTGGTCGACGGGCAGTACGCGCAGATGTTGCGATCCGAGTCCGGCGCTTTCGAAAGCTTTGCGCACGCAGGCGTGCGTGGCCGCGGACGCATAGCCTACGAGCTGCTCCGCTTGCGAGAGTCCCCGCTCGCGAACCGCGCGGCCCAGCGCGCCGGTGCGAGCAACGAGCACGGCGAGCAGGTTGGCAGTGGAGGTGCCCGTCACGAGAATGCCGGCGGCATCGCTGGGCCAGCCGAAGAGATCGCAAAACCAGCGGATCACTTGCCGCTCGACGTAGACCGCGCCGTGATCCCGGCCGCCCACGTTCGAGTTCATCACGGCGGCAAGAAACTCCGCAATCGCACCTGCCGGTGTGCCGCTGCCGTGAACCCAGCCCCAAAAGCGCGGGTGAACGTTGCCGGTTGCGTAGGGCAGGATCGTCTCGCGAAACTCGCGGTATACTTCTTCGAGCGACGTGCCCTCTTCCGGCATCGCGGCGCGCAACGCCGCTTTCACCTGCTCGGGAACCGGCTCCCAAACGGCGCGTTCTCGGACGTCGCGCATGAAATCCACCGCGTCCTCCACCGCGCGGTGCGCGAGCGCGCGGAACTTCTCCCAGTCAGCGGGATCGAGCACGGTCGATCAGCGCCGCGAAAGCATCGAAGATGCGCTGCGCATACGGAATTTTGTATCCGAACAACTCCGCATCGTCGCCCGCGTGCACGACCATCGCCGGATCGGCTTCGAAGACGAGCAAACGGCCCTGCGCATCGATGGAGCAGTCGATGCCGAGATACTCCAATCCGAGCACCCGCGCGACTTCGCGCAGCGCTTGGCGCAGCGGCGCGGAAAACACGCGATCGAAATCACGTAAAAACGCGGCCTCTTCGTCTCGCATCCACTGCAGCTCGCGCATGGGCGCGTTGTAATAGTGAATCATCCAGCGCGGTGAAATGGCTTCGTGGAACGGATACGGCTCCCCATCCACGACGATGATGCGGTACTTGCGGTAGAAACCGTCGCTCGAGCGGAAGTCGACGAACGGCATGACGTAAAACTCGGGCGCGCTCACGCGCTGCAGATACGAATCCCACTCCTCCGCGGCGTCGATGCGAGCCAGATCGCGCCCCGCTTGGGATCCGACCGGACGGACGACGAGCGGGTAGTCCGGCTCGCCGCCCCGCCGGAGCGAATCGCGATGTACGCGAAGCGTTTCCGGGGCGTGGACGTGCGGCACGCGCGCGAGGATGCGGGCGACGTTCGCGCGATTCGCCGCCGCGACTTTTCGCGGATCGTTCACGTACGGCAAACCGCTGTGCGCGATGAGCTCCGCGGCTGCATCCAGCGCTTGCGTGTGTTCGTCGGCTTCGCCGATCGCGGTGAAGATTACGTCCGCGCGCGGGAGCGCCTGCGCGTCGAGCCGATCCGCGGAAAGGATGTAGAGCTTGTGCAGGGTCGTGGTGCGCGCATCGATCAGAAAGTCGATCGGCACGTTTGCTTGCCAGTCTCCGGGGACCATCAGCGCGAGTACGCGGCGTTGCTCCTCGGGTGCGTGGCGGCTGAAGAGCGTCTTGCGCTGCAGGACGCAGCGCTGATGGAACAGCGCGCGCTCGAGATTTCCGTCGATCTGCTCCAACTCGTACATCGCCCAGTGCGCCGCGATGTCGTCCGGCGCGCGCTGCAGCGCGCGCTCGTAAAACGCGCGCGCTTCCGCAAACCGCCCCAATCGCACGTGCAGCGCGCCCAAACCGGTGAGAGCGGGCACGAGATCGGGATCGCGCCGCAGCGCGGCTTCATATGCGTGCCGCGCGCTTTCCAAGTCGCCGCTTTCGGCAAGCGCGGTCGCAAGGTTCGCGTGCAGCAGCGGCAGAGCGGGCTGCGCGGCGATGCCTTCGCGAAACGCCTGGGCCGCTTCCGCGAGACGCCCCTGCGAACGCAGCAGCACGCCGCGGCGATTCGCTTCGATCGCGGCCGGAGTGGGCTGCGCGGGCACATGCTGCTCGGGGATGGGCACTGACCTCCTGTGTATCCGGACGTCGCCGTGCTGGCCCTTCTCTGTTTCTGTTTCAGCGCCTACGCGGTTTGCGTGCGGGCGCGCGCGCGGCGCGCGTGCGCGCAGCTGGAATCGGTAGTTCGCCGTCAGTCCGATTTGCTGGAGGCCGCGCGCGTGCTGACCGCCTCGTCGCGCGAATCGACCACGGCCGTGCTGGCGGCTTTGGATCGCGCGCTGCGCGCTCTCGACTGCTCGCTCGACGTGGTGCTCGCATTCGTGCCGCAAGGCGAAGAGATCGCATGCATGTACGCGGAGGGCACGCGCGCGGAGCACTTCGACGGGTTGCGCTTGCGTCGCGACGGCCCGGCGCTGCCGGCGCGCGCTGCATCGTCCGGCCATCGCGTCGAATTGACGGCGGAAAGTCAAGCGGTCATTCCCACGGATCGCGCCGCCGTGGCGATTCCCATGGCCGCGGAGGGTCGTCTTCTGGCAGTCGTATATGCGGCAACCACCCGGCCGCGCATCGACGCGGTGGATCCACTGGTCTGCGCGGTAACGCAAGCCGCCGCACCGTTCGCGCTCGCAGCGGAGCGCGAAGCGGATCGCCGCAGCGCGACCTACGACGGCCTGACGGGACTCTACACGCCGCGCGCGTTCCGCGAAAAACTGCAGGAAGAGCTCAACGCCGCGCAACTCGCGCCGCACGCGTCGCTCGCACTGTGGTTCGTCGACACGGATCATTTCAAACGCGTCAACGACACCTTGGGGCACGCTACCGGCGACATGGTGCTGGGGCGAATGGCCGCGCTGCTGCGCGCGTACCTCGTGCCGCAGATGGATCTTCCGGCGCGCAACGGCGGCGACGAATTCTGCGCGATCGTACGCAACGTGGAGAAGTTGGAAGCGATCGAGCGCGCGCAGCGGTTCTGCGATGCCGTGCGCGCCGCCGATTTCGGCATCGGCTTACCAATTACCGCGAGCGTGGGCGTTGCGGCGTATCCGTACGATGCTGCCGGCGCCGCGCAATTGCTCGAAGTTGCCGATGCCGCGATGTATCACAGCAAACGCGGCGGCCGCGATCGCGTTTCGTTTGCAACAGGCGGCGGCGCGTTCGCCGTTTTCTCTTGAGCACGCCTTCAAAAAGCAAATCGCGCTCGAAGCACGAACAAGGCGGCCGTGATTGCTGCGCTGCTCGTAGTTTCCGGCCGGCCCAACGCGCTCGACCGCGAGGTGAGCGCGTTGAGCGTGACCGACCTGCTGCACCGCTCTCCGCCGGCTTTGCTCGATCCCGCTCGTGCCGCGGCGGCGCTGCACTTGGAACAATTTCGAACGCCGCTCTGGATCGCGATGGTCCTGCTGCAGATTGCGGTGCTCGCATGGTTTTGGCGATCGGGAAACGCCGCGCGGGTGCGCGACCGTTTGCGCGCGCTGCTGCGCTCGGAGTTCGCCACGCGCTTCTGCTTCGGCGCGCTCGTCGCGGGACTGGCGAAAGTCGCCGCGCTCATCCCGCAGTCGCTCGAGTATCGCTACATGCGCATTCTCGATCTCAACAACATTTTGTTTCGCAGCTTCCTCGTCGAATGGTTTGCCGCGACGCTGCTGGCGATGGCCGTCGCGGGCGCGATTGCCGCTATCGTGCTCTGGCTTGCGGACCGCACGCACCAATGGTACGTATACGCGATAGCGGGCGTGATGGGCTTCATGCTGCTCGTTTCGTACGCCAACCCGCTGGCCTTCGCACCGGCCTACAGCCGCTTCGTGCGGCCGCAGCTCTCGCGCCCGCTGCAGCGCGAGTACGCCGCGTTGGAAGCTGCGGCGAACGTACGCGTGCCTATCGTTGAAGAGCTGATTGCGCGACGAACGCGCCTCGGCGCGTTTTACGTCATCGGGTGGGGCGGAACGCAGCGCGCGGTGATTTCCGATACGATGCTGGCCGGTACGACCGCGGGCGAGATCCGCTTCGTGCTCGCGCGAGGCCTTTCGTGGGCCGCCGCGGACACGGGCCTGCATGTCGCACTCGTGCAAGGCGCGTTTCTCGTGCTGGGGACGGCGCTCTCCGTGTTCATTTCGGATCGCATCGGATTCCGGCGCGACGACGATCCGGTCTCACGTCTTGCCCTGCTCGGCGCGGTGATGGGCGCCGTCTATTTGGTCGCGCTGCCGTTTTACAACGGCTACGCGCGCAGCGTGGACCGGGTGACCGACGCCGCGGCGCTAGCGCTTACGCACGATCCCGCGTCGGCGGTGCGCCTCGAGGTGCGGCAAACGGATCAATCGTTGTATCCGCTTTGTCCAAACACACTCGATTACTGGTACTTGGATTCGCGCGTACCGTCCGCTACGCGCATCAGCAACCTGCGCGGCGAGGCGAATTGGTGCGCCGTTACGCCGCGCCGGTAAAAACGCTTCCCGTCACGCGCGTGCCGAGATGGTGTGCGGTAAGCAGTTCGACGACCGTCGCGTGGGCGATGCGCCCGTCGACGATGTTGGCCTGCGCCACGCCGCCGCGCACGCCGAGCGCCGCGGCCCGAATCGCGGTACGCAAATCCGGCGGGACGCGCGCGTCCTGCGCGATCGCCAGGGCTTCGGCGGGCGTAAGTTCGGTGATGAGCGCGGCGGTTTCGGGATCGACGACCCCGCCCAGCGCGTGGAAGAAAATCGCGCGCACGGCGTCCGTCGCGGAAGCGACGGCGCGCGCGACTTCATCGGCCTCGACCACGTTGTCGCGCGGCGCGAAGATAGAGAACGTCGTCGGGGCTATCACCGGGATGTAGCCCGCGCTGGTCAGCGTTTGGAGGATGCCGGTCTGCACGTTGCCGATTCCGCCGGGCGTGCTGGGCAGCATCGCCGCATCCGAGCCGGAGAGCCCTACGGCGCTGTTGCCGCTGCGGTTGATCGCGCGCACGAGCGCGCGCCCGGCGCGAGGCGTGGGTGCCACGACGATCGCGTGCACGTTCTGCTGCGTGAGGAAGGTCAGGTCGTCAAAGAACGTCGTGTTCCGCGCGAACGCCGTTTCCTCGTCCACGCGAACCACGAATGCTTTGCCGGCAAACCCCTCCATCGACCAAGCGACCTCCGTCTCTCTAGTGTATCGGTCCTTCCCAATTGTTGATGAATTGCATCGCCGCGTCCACCCCACGTTCCAGCCAGAGTTCGACGGCGTCAGCGGTGGCGCCGATCAACGCCGGCAGCGCGGCGGATTCCTCCGGCGTGAACGGGCTGAGCACGTGGTCGATCGCGTCGTCATCCTGTCCCGCTCGAGGGGCCGGCCGCCCGATGCCGATGCGAATGCGCGGAAATCCGTCGCCGATCGTCGCGATGATGGAACGCATGCCGTTGTGGCCGCCGTGCCCACCGAACGGGCGCATGCGGACGCGTCCGAACGGGAGGTCCAGCTCGTCGTAGACGACGAGCAGCGCATCCGGCGGCGTGCGATACCAAGACGCAATCAAGCGCACCGGTACGCCGCTGTTGTTCATGTACGATTGCGGCTGCACCAGCACCGTGCGCCTCGAAGAATCGTAGGCCTGTCTTGCCGCGTCCTTGGTTTTCCAGTTCTCGACGCGCAGGCGCCGCGCCACCTCGTCGACGACGAGAAAGCCGACGTTGTGGCGCGTGCGTTCGTATTTTGCTCCCGGGTTGCCGAGGCCGACGACCATGCGTACGGCCTGCGTTTGGCTCGGCGCTATTCCTCCGCTCCCGCTTCCGGTTTACCGACGAGCTCGGGCTGTACTTGTTCCGCCGGCGCCGCCACTTCGGCTTCCTCCAGCGCGCGCGCGGTTTTCGACGACTCGACCGTAACGACGATCGTGTCGGGCGGCGTGAGCAGTTTGAATCCGGCCGGCAATTGCACGTCACCGGCGTTCACGTGCTGATGAATTCCGAGCGAATCCACGTTGACTTCGAGATGATCCGGCAGCTTGTTTGCCGGGCCTTCCACTTCGAGTTCGTGCACGATGACGTCCATGACGCCGCCCATGTTGCGAACGCCGTCGGGCGTGCCGACCATGACGAGCGGCAGCTTCGTGTGCACCGTTTCGGTAGCGGAAACGCGCTGCAGATCGACGTGAATGGTCTTGCGCGAAACCGGGTCGATTTGCAACTCGCGCACCAGCGCGGTTTCGAGCTTTTTGCCGCCGAGCTTGAGCTCGACCAGACCGGTGCGGCCGCCGCGGTGCAGCAATTCGTCGAGCATGCGGGCGTCGACGGCGATGGCTTCGCTCGAGCCGTGACCGTAGAGCACGCCGGGCACTTTGCCCGCGCGACGTAACTTGCGTGCGGTAGTCGAGCCGCTGCGATCCCGCCGTTCGATGGTGAGCGAGAGATGTTGCGCCATGTGAATCCTTTACTTCGAAACGATGACCGGCTCGGGCGCCGGGATGTCGCCCAGTTTTCTTTCCGGCTCCTCGGTGAAGAGCTCGGAAACGGAGCGATTGGTGGTGATGCGGTTGATTGCGTCCGCGAACGTCTGCGCGATCGAAAGCTGGACGAACTTCGGATGCTCGAGAATCGCGTCGGGAAACGGAATGGTGTTCGTAACGACGACGCGCTCGATCGGCGATTCCTCCAGTTGCCGGATCGCCTCGGCGGCGAAGATCCCGTGCGAGGCGACGGTGAACACGCGCGTCGCACCGCGCGAAAGAATCGCTTCGGCCGCTTTCGCGAGCGTGCCGCCGGTCGAAATCATGTCGTCCACGACGACCGCCACTTTGCCGCGTACGTCGCCGACGATGTCGGTAACTTCGGAGACGTCCGGCTCAGGCCGGCGTTTGAAGACGATTGCGAGCGAACTGTTCAGCCGTTTGGCAAAGAGCTCCGCCCGATGCACGCCGCCGGCGTCGGGCGAGACGACGACGATGCGGTCTTCGAACAATCCTTCCTTCTTTAAATAGTTGCACAGCGTGGGCATCGCCATGAGATTGTCGACCGGGCCGTCGAAAAAGCCTTGGATCTGCGCCGCGTGCAAGTCCATCGTTACCATGCGCTTCGCGCCGGCGACCTTGAGCATGTTGGCGATGACTTTCGCCGAGATCGGCTCGCGGCCGGTCGTCTTTTTGTCCTGCTTGGCATAGCCGTAATACGGAACGACGGCCGTGATGCGAGCTGCCGACGCGCGTTTGAGCGCGTCGATCATCAGCACCAGCTCCATCATCGAATCGTTCACGCCGTTGCCGTTGGGTGCTTTGCAGAGCGACTGGACGACGAAGACCTCCGAGCCGCGCACGTTTTCCCCGATCTGCACGCGCGTTTCTTCGTTCTTGAATTTCGAGACGAGCGCTTTGCCCACGTGCAACTTGAGCCGCTTGGCGATTTCTTCGGCCAGCTGCTGGTTCGAGTTGCCGCTGAACAGTAAGGGGTTGAGGCTCAAGGCGATCTCCGGCGGAAGGCAGGCGCACGTGAAGTTCCCGCGTATGGGTTTGCAACCCTACCCGCAGCGGGTGGGTACCTCTGGAATGCATGGCGCAAAAGTTCAAGCTCGTTGCCCCGTTCGCGCTTGCGGGCGACCAGCCGAAGGCGACCGAAGCCCTGGGCAAGGGGATCGCGCGCGGCGATCGGGCGCAGACCTTGCTCGGCGTAACCGGGAGCGGCAAGACCCTGGCGATGGCGCGCGTCATCGAACTGGCGCAAAAACCGACGCTCGTGCTTTGCCACAACAAGACCCTGGCGGCACAGCTTTGCGCCGAATTTCGCGATTTCTTCCCCCATAACGCGGTCGAGTATTTCGTCTCGTACTTCGATTACTACCAGCCGGAAGCGTACATCGCGCACACCGACACGTACATCGAAAAGGACAGCTCCATCAACGACGAGATCGAGCGGCTGCGCCACTCCGCGACGCAGTCGCTTCTCACCCGTCGCGACACGCTCATCGTCGCGTCGGTCTCGTGCATCTACGGGTTGGGTTCGCCGTCCGATTACATGGAGATGTCCGTGCGGCTTCGCTTGGGCGAGGAGATGGACCGCGACGTCCTTCTGCGCAAACTCGTCGACATGCAGTATCGCCGCAACGACCTGAACATGGTGCGCGGAACGTTTCGGGTGCGCGGCGACACGCTCGAATACATGGGCGTCGACGAGGAACTCATCCACCGCATCGAGTTCTTCGGGGATCAAATCGAAGCGATAAACGTCGTGAACATCATGACCGGCGAGTACATCGAGAGCAAGGACGAACTGCTCATCTTTCCGGCGAAGCACTTCATCACGCCCGAAGAGAAGATGCGCCGCGCCATTCAGTCGATTGAAGAAGAGCTGGAAGAGCGGCTGCGCTTCTTCAAGGAGCACGGGAAGCTCTTGGAGGCGCAGCGCCTCGAGATGCGCACGCGGTACGATCTCGACATGCTGCGCGAAGTCGGGTACTGCAACGGTATCGAAAACTATTCGCGGCACCTCACGGGCCGCGAGCCCGGGTCGACGCCGTGGTGTCTGCTGGATTTTCTGCCGAAAGACTGGCTGCTGTTCGTCGACGAATCGCACGTGACGCTTCCCCAAGTGCACGCCATGTACGGCGGTGATCGTTCGCGCAAACTCTCGCTCGTCGAGCACGGTTTTCGCCTGCCGAGCGCCCTCGACAACCGGCCGCTCACGTACGAGGAGTTCGACGAGCACATCAATCAGGTCGTCTACGTCTCCGCAACGCCGAGCACGTACGAAATCGGCCGCAGCACGCAAGTCGTCGAGATGATCATCCGGCCCACGGGACTGGTCGATCCGGAAGTCGACGTGCGGCCGACGCGCAATCAGGTGGACGATCTGATGGAGGAGATCCGGCAGCGCGTGGAGCGCAAGGAGCGCGTGCTCGTCACGACCCTCACAAAGAAAATGGCGGAAGACCTCACGGATTTTCTCATCGAGATGAACTTCAAGGTGCGCTATCTGCACAGCGAAGTCGACACGCTGGAACGCGTCGCGATCCTGCGCGATCTGCGCTTGGGCGTCTTCGACGTGCTCGTCGGCATCAATCTTTTACGCGAAGGCCTCGATTTGCCCGAAGTCTCGCTCGTCGGCATCCTCGACGCCGACAAGGAAGGCTATCTGCGCAGCGGCACGTCGCTGATTCAAACGATCGGGCGCGCGGCCCGCCACGTCGAGGGCAAAGTCATCATGTATGCGGACGCCGTGACCGAATCCATGGCGCGGGCCATCGGCGAGACGAAGCGCCGGCGGGAACTGCAGCTCGAATACAACCGCGTGCACGGGATCGAGCCGCGCACCGTGCGCAAGGAGATTCGCGACATCCTCAGCATGGTCGGCGCGACGGAAGAGGCACAGGCCGACATTCGCCGCGAGAAACTGCCGCGCGACGTGGCGATGCGAATGGCGGCGGATTTGGAAAAGAAAATGCGCGAGTATGCGGCCAACCTCGAATTCGAAAAAGCGGCGGCGCTGCGCGACGAACTCATCGAACTTCGCCGTCAGATCGGCGGCAACGAATCGCTGCTCTTCCAAGGCAAGGCCCCGAAGATTTTCGAGCACGCGCTCAAAGAACTGGTCTCGTCGTGAGGTAGCCGTGCGTGCGAATTTCGCTGCAAGAATCCAAACGAGACGCACACCTGGCGTATTTGCGCGCGGTGCTTCCGCCGCAAAACGAGCCGGTATCCATCGGATACCGGACGCGAACCGGCGCGCTGCTGCGCGTGGACGGGGCGACGGCGGGCGCGTTCGACCGCGAACACCATGCGGTCGTGCTGCCGCCCGCGCAGCGAGATCGCGAGCTGACGTTCGAAGTCGAGCTCGAGGCGCTTCCAACGAACGGTTTGCCGGCCGGGGCCGGCATCGTGTGGTGGTATTTGAACGCGCGCTCGCACGAAACGCCTCGCAGGTGGGCGGACGTTGCAGCCTCGCGTGGTCGCGAGGCTACGCCGCTTTCGGCACCCGGCGACGACGCCGGTTTGCCGTGCATCGGCCACAGCCATCTCGACGTCGCCTGGCTCTGGACGTATGGCCAAACGCGCCGCAAAGCGCTGCGCACGTTCGCGATCGCCTGCGATCTGCTCGATCGCGATCCCTCGTTCGTTTTCATTCAAAGCCAGCCGCAACTGTACCGGTTCGTCGAGGAAGGCGATCCGCAGTTGTTCGAGCACGTCAAAGAGCTGGCGGGGCAGGGCCGCTTCGATCCCGACGTCGCCGCGCTTTGGGTCGAAAGCGACTGCAACATCCCCTCCGGTGAGTCGCTGCTGCGGCAGCTGCTCCACGCGCACGAGTATTGCGCGAAGCATTTCGGCAGCGAGCCGGCGATCGCGTGGCTTCCCGACACGTTCGGCTTTGCCAACACGCTGCCGCAGCTGCTCGCGCACGCCGGAATCGCCTTCTTTGCTACGACGAAGCTGAACTGGAACGACACGACGAAGTTTCCGTACGCGCAGTTCCGCTGGCGCGGCCCGGACGGAAGCGAAATCGTTTCCGCGCTCATTCGTTCGTACGACGGCGGCGCGTATCCGTGGCGCGTACGCACGGCGCGCGAGCGCGCGGAGCCGCTCGTGCTCGGATACGGCGACGGCGGCGGGGGTGTGACGTCCGCGATGCTGCAGCAGGTGCGCCACGCCGGCGAGTGGGTTCGGCCGCGCGCGTGGTTCCAGCGGGTCGCGGCGCGCAACGATCTTCCGGTGCACGACGACGAATTGTATTTGGAGTACCATCGCGGCGTCTACACCACGCACCACGACGTGAAGTTTCACAACGCGCTGCTCGAACGCGCGCTCGCCGAAGCCGAAGAGCTCGTCGCCTGGTGCGCGGCGGTGCACGCGCCGGCTGCTGCCGTGGCGAATCTGCGCAAGCCGCTTCGCGAGTGCTGGGAAATCGTGCTACGCAATCAATTTCACGACGTGCTGCCCGGCACGTCGATTCATGCCGTCTACGAGGACGTCGCGCGAGAGTACGCGCACGCCGAAGCGCTGGCGGCGAACGCGATCGCTTCGGCGCAGGCGATGCTGCCGCGCACGACTGCCTCGAGCGCGCACAGCGCGCCGGTTCCACCGCAACTCGACGGCGAGCGGTATGTGTTCGATAACGGTTTGCTGGAAGCGCACGTTGGCGCGGCCGGCGCAATCATGGAGTTGCGCGCGCGCGGCGGCCCGAACGTCTGCGCGCACGCCAACGTACTGGCGCTTTACCGCGACCGTCCGCGCCGGTGGGAAGCGTGGAACGTCGACGCGGGCTACGATCGCTTCATGGAAACCGCAAAACCGCGCGGCGCACGGATCGAAGACGGCGCATTGCACGTCGATTTTCTTTGCGGCGACTCGCCCGCAAGCATGCGCATCTCCGTCGCGCCGCGCGAGCCGTTCTTGCGCGCCGAGCTGGACGTCGAATGGAGCGAGCGACACAAATTGCTGCGCATGGAAAATTGGCTCGCGGTCGATACTGCCGCCGTCCGGTACGGAACCCCGCACGGAAGCATCGTGCGAACGGCGCTGCGCGAAACACCCGCGCAGCGCGCGAAGTACGAGGTGCCCGGCCAGCGGTACGCGCTCGTGCGTGACGGCGCCGGAAACGGCGTGGCCATCTTCGCGCTCGACACGTACGGCTGGAGCGCGCGCGTGCTGAAAAACGGCGGCGTGCAGATCGGACATTCGCTGCTGCGCGGTACGACGTGGCCCGACGCGCGGGCGGATCTCGGCGAGCATCGCATCTCGTATGCGTTCGCGCCGTTTTGCAACGCCGGCACGGGCGACGTGGAACGCGCGTGGATGCAATTCGCGCACGAGCCGCGCGTGCGGCTGTTCGCGTGCGACGATACCGCGGTGCTCGTCGTTGCCTGCAAACCGGCGCACGACGGCGACGGCGTCGTCGTGCGCGTGCGCGAATGCGACGGCAATGCGCGCGGCGTCGCTTTGCGCTGCGCGGCACGGATGACCGAGGCCGTTCCCGTTGACGCGCTCGAGCGCGCGGTCGAGCGGTCCGTCGGCATCGAAGAGGAATATTTGCATTTCGATCTCGCGGCTTACGAACTACGCAGCTTCCGCGTGCGCTTCTCGCATGGCTGAGATCCGCGCGATCATGTTCGATCTCGACGATACGCTGCACGACGACACGTACGCGTTCACGAGCGCCGCGGAGGAAGTGGCCGCCGAAATCGCGGCGGAACATGGAATCGACGCGCTTGCGCTCAAACAAGCGTACGTCGCGCAGGCGGAAGGCTTCTGGCAGCGACTGACCGCGGCCGAACTAAAGACGAAGCTCTCGCTGTGGCGCGCGAACCTGTGGGGCGAGGCGCTGCGATCCGTGGGTTTGGACGACGCGCGTTTGGCGCAAGCAAGCGCCGCGAAATACAACGTCTACCGCAAAAAATACTTCGCGCTCTTTCCCGGCGCGCTCGATTTGCTGCGCCGGCTCAAAGGCGCGGGCATGAAGCTCGCCCTGCTCACGAACGGCGTTTCGGAAACGCACCGCGAGAAGATCGCGCTGCTGCAGATCGCCGAATATTTCGACGCGGTCTTTCTCGCCGACGAAGTCGGCATGGTGAAACCCGACCCGCTTTTGTTTGCGCACGCGTGCACCCGGCTCGGCGCCTCGCCGCGCCACAGCTGCATGGTGGGCGATCGCTACGAGCGGGACATCTCGGGCGCGCTGGCCGCCGGCCTGTATACCATTTGGATCAACGTGCGCGGCGAAGCGCTGCCTGCCGGTGCGGCGCCGCCGCACGTGACGGTGGCGAACATCGGCGAGGTGGCTTCCCACCTGCTCGGCGCGAAGGCGCACCCGGGCGAAATCGCTTAAATTTCCGGGTTGGAGTCGCGATTCACCTTTTTCAACTTGCGCGCATTCGTTTCGCGGTTGAAGCGATCGGAAAACGCTCGAAAGTTTTCTAGTGCGCCTTCGTTCCTACTCCATCGTTCAATCTTCGCAAAATCGACGTCCCCGCTTGCAGCTACGTCAAGTGCAGTCCGTAACGAACTGCGGTCGGCCCAATGATAAAACCGCGCGAGGCGATCGCATACGACGTCGGTACGCGAGAGTATATGTAGAGCTCATCTCACAAACCCACGCGCCCAGCGTTTGGAGCGCCGGAACGACGGCGTTCCGCCGCCCAAACCCTTCGGGCGCCGGCAGTTTTGGCGCATATCATTGTTGCTGCGGCGGCCACAATGCGCCCTGGCATTGGGTCCGTCCTCGCGCCGCGATCTGCGCCAAAACTGCTCGCCGCGCCGGTGCGTGGGTTTATGAGATGAGCTCTAGTGTCTCCTCGCCACGCCGCACCAACTTGTAATGCTGAATGAGCTCGCTTCCAACCGCAAGTGGGCCGGGCGGAAACTCCACGGTGTAGACGGTAGCCGAATGCCGATAAATTCCTCCCTCCTCAACGAATCCAAGATCGCGTAAGCGGAAGAGGCGGCATTCGGATTTGAGCTCATGGTGATAACGAAGTCTGCGTCTCGCGACTGATAGCGGTCAGGCGCGTAATATGCCGCTGCGCTACCACCGGTGAGCACGGCCGTTGTGCCGATCTTATGCAATGCGGTGCAGACAGCGAAGCTCACGTGCGTCAGGGAAGAACGAGGCGTAATCGTCAACGCTACAACTCCTTGCCGGCGCGCCGAGGTCTGCGACGCATGGATTCTATTTCACGCACGAGCGCAGGTTCTGCATTTGATAGCCGCAATAAGAGCGCGCGCAGCTCGGCGTACGCAAAATAGGAGCGGTTCAGGCGTACCTCCCGCTGTACGCCTTGCAGACGCGAGGCGAGGACGCCCTGCTTTTCCAGATCGGTCACAATGCGTTGCGTGCTTATAAGCCGCGTGCCGGCGACGCGCGCGATTTCACGAGGGTATGATTGCTCAAGAAGCGCGATGACGAGTAGCACGCGCGTTCGAACAGCCGTTCCAAAAAGCCTCAAGTTATTGATCTTCACTCGGGAACAGTATAACATAAATGTGGTCACTTGACTACAAAAATGAAGTCAAAACAACCGCTAACGGATTTGCGCGGGAAAAGGCGCCGTAACCGGCCTTTCCGAACCCTTACCTAGCGGCCCGTACTCTGCAGTTCCGGAGGTTCTTATGCAGGCTTCGAACGGTCTGGGCAACACCTTTTCCCGCTCCTGGGAATTGCTTTGCGCCAACTGGATCATCATTGTTCCGGCGATCGTCATCGCCATCGTTGCCGGAATCGTGATCGCGCTCTTGGGAATGTTCGGCATGGCTTCCGCGGTCGGTTTCGGCGCCGTCGGCATGGGCGGCGCGGGCATCGGCTCCGTGATGCTCACCGGGGCCATCATCGCCGGCGTTCTGCTCATCGCGAGCATTTTGACGATCGCGTACACGACCGGCATGGCGGATGCCGCCTGGCGTACCGGCACCGCGACGATCGCAGACGGCGCGGCGGCGTTTCGCGAGGATGCCTCCTCGCTCGTTGCGGCGGCGGTGTTGCTGTTCGTAATCGGATTGTGCGCGGTGTTCCTGTCGATCTTCACGTTCGGTCTTGCGATGCTCGCGTTCTGGCTGTTCTTCATCTACACGTTCGCAAGCGTGGTCGTCGGCAAACGATCCGGGACCGACGCGCTCGTCGATTCGGCCCGCATCGCGTCCAGAAACTTCGTGACGACGTTGGGTGTCATCATCTTACTCGCCATCGCGTTCCTCGTCGCGGCTTGGATCGGCGCGATCTTGCATGACATCCGGTTCATCGGTCCGATCGCGCAGTACGTGATCAACCAAATCGTCGCAGCGTACGCGACGCTCGTGATCGTCGGCGAATACATCAAGCTGAGCAGGCCCGTCGCGGCGCCGCCGACCGCCACCCCGCCGTACTGAAACGATAGTTCCGGGGGCGGTGTTGAATAGGACGGCATGCCATCCTTAGAACCCGCCCCCGCCGGCAACGGTAGAGTCAACCGGGGGCTCGATTCCATTGTCATCAAAGGCGCGCGCGAGCACAACCTCAAGAACGTCGATCTCGTTCTTCCTCGCAATCGCCTGATCGTCATCACGGGGCTCTCGGGTTCGGGAAAATCCTCGCTCGCATTCGACACGATCTATGCGGAAGGGCAGCGCCGCTATGTCGAGTCGCTCTCGTCGTACGCGCGCCAGTTCCTCGGGCAGATGGAAAAGCCGGACGTCGACTACATCGAGGGACTCTCGCCGGCGATTTCCATCGATCAAAAATCCACCTCGCGAAATCCGCGTTCCACCGTCGGCACGGTTACCGAGATCTACGACTACCTCCGCCTGCTTTTCGCGCGCATCGGCATTCCGCATTGCTATAACTGCGGCCGCGAAATCAGTTCGCAGACCAGCGAGCAGATCGTCGATTCGATCGTGGCGTTGCCGGAGGGCTCGCGCATTCAACTGCTCGCGCCGCTGGTGCGCGGGCGCAAAGGCGAGTACGCGAAACTCTTCGAGGAGATCGCGAAAGAGGGTTTCTCGCGCGTGCGCGTGGACGGCGAAACGAAGGAGCTGCGCGAGAAGATCGCGCTCGACAAGAAGCGCAAGCACACCATCGAGGTCATCGTCGACCGTCTGGTGATGAAACCCGACGTGCGCAAACGGTTGGCCGATTCGGTCGAAACGACGCTGCGCTTGTCCACGGGCATCGTCACCGCGCTGGTCGAGCAGCCGAACGGACCGGCTCGGGAACTGACGTTCAGCGAAGCCTTCGCGTGCGTGTACTGCGGACTCTCGTTCGAAGAACTCGCGCCGCGCTTGTTCTCGTTCAACTCCCCGTACGGCGCGTGCCCCGGCTGCAGCGGATTGGGCGAGAAGATCGAAATCGATCCGTGGAAGGTGATTCCGGATCGCAGCAAATCCATCGACCAGGGCGCGATCGTGCCCTGGAGCAGGTCCATCGGCAGCGGGCGCTTTCCGTCGATGAACCCGTACTATCTGCAGCAGCTCGAACGCGTGCTGCGCAGCTACCGCGTGAAGACGAGCACGCCGGTCGAGAGAATGTCGGACGAGGTGCTCGACGTCATCCTCTACGGGACCGATCGCGAGCAGAACTTCGCGTACGAGTCGCGAGGCGGCAAGCTGTGGGAGTACCGCGCGACCTTTGAAGGCGTGGTCAACAACCTGCAGCGCCGCTACAACGAAACCTCGAGCGACTACGTCAAGGAAGACATCGAGAAATTCATGTCGGCCTCGACGTGTCCGCAGTGCAAGGGCGCGCGTCTCAAGCCCGAGGCGCTCGCGGTGACCGTCGCCGGAAAAAACATCGACGAACTCACGCGGCTTTCCATCGAGCAGTGCGAGCGGTTCTTTGCGCAGCTGCGCTTGAGCGAGCGCGAAGAGCAAATCGCGCATCAAGTCCTCAAGGAGATTCGCGCGCGTCTAGGCTTTTTGACGAACGTCGGGCTGAATTACCTTACCCTTTCGCGGTCCGCGACCACGCTCTCGGGCGGTGAGTCGCAGCGCATTCGACTTGCCACGCAAATCGGCAGCTCGCTGGTCGGCGTGCTGTACATTCTCGACGAACCTTCCATCGGCTTGCACCAGCGCGACAACGACCGCCTGCTGGCGACGCTGCGCACGCTGCGGGATTTGGGCAACACGCTCATCGTGGTCGAGCACGACGAGGACACGATCCGCACGGCCGATGTGGTCGTCGACATCGGTCCGGGCGCCGGCGCGGAAGGCGGCCACATTTTAAGCGTCGGATCGCTCGAGAGCGTCATCGCGCACGAAGCTTCGGAAACCGGCGCGTACATCTCCGGTCGAAAATTTATTCCGATTCCGAAACGCCGCCGCGCGCCGCGCGGCTGGCTCAAAGTCAAAGGCGCGAAGGCGAACAATCTGCGCGGCGTGGACCTCGATTTTCCGATCGGCGTCTTCGCATGCGTCACCGGCGTGAGCGGAAGCGGCAAGTCGACGTTGGTGAACCAAGTGCTCGTGCGCGCGCTGAACCAGCATCTGCACGGGCAACCCGCGGCGGGAACGTACGGCAGCGTCAAAGGCGTCGATCAACTCGACAAGATGGTCGTCATCGACCAGTCGCCCATCGGACGCACGCCGCGAAGCAATCCCGCCACGTACACCGGCACGTTCGATTTGGTTCGCGAACTCTTCTCGCTCGTTCCGGAAGCGAAGATGCGCGGCTATACGCCGGGGCGTTTTTCGTTCAACGTCAAGGGCGGTCGCTGCGAGGCTTGTCAGGGCGACGGCATCATCAAGATCGAGATGCATTTTCTGCCCGACGTCTACGTGCCGTGCGAGGTGTGCAAGGGCAAGCGGTACAACGCGCAAACCCTTGAGGTCAAGTACAAAGGCAAGACAATTTCCGACGTGTTGGAAATGCGCGTCGACGAAGCAAACGCGTTCTTTTCCGCCATTCCGCGCATCCACAACAAACTCAAAACGATCTGCGACGTCGGCTTGGGCTACATCAAAATGGGGCAGCCGGCGACGACGCTTTCGGGCGGCGAAGCGCAGCGCGTCAAATTGGCGACGGAACTCTCGCGCCGGTCGACCGGGCGCACGTTCTACGTGCTCGACGAGCCCACCACGGGTTTGCACTTCGCCGACATTCACAAGCTGCTCGACGTGCTGCAGCGCTTGGTGCAAAGCGGCAACACGGTGCTCGTGATCGAACACAACCTCGACGTCATCAAGACGGCGGATTACGTGATCGATCTCGGCCCGGAAGGCGGCGATCGGGGAGGCACGGTCGTCGGCGCGGGCACGCCGGAGGAGCTCGCGAAAAACGAGCACTCGTACACCGGCGAATATCTGCTTCCGGTGCTGCAGGATCAGCGCGCGGTCGGGCACCGCCATCCGGATGCGCATGCCGTCGACGCGCTTGAACGCGAAAACCTGCGCGTCTTGGACGATCTCGCCAAGGGCGGACGCATCGCCGTCGAAGCGTAACTCGTGACGAAATTCTGGGTGGCAATGCTGGTCTGCGGACAGCTCGCGCGATCGCGCGATTTTTACCGCGACGTGCTCGGTTTGAAGCTCAAGACGGACCAAAGCCCGAACTGGGTCGAGTTCGATCTCGGCGAGGGCGGCGCGCTGGTGCTGCATCCGAAGAGCGAATTGGTCGCGGTTCGTCCCGGCTCGCTGCAGCTCGGATTCACCGTCGAGAACGTCGATCGCTTCGTTGCCGATTGCGCGACCTTCAAGGTCCCCGTCTTTCAGGATCCGTACGACGAAGCGTTCGGGCGCGTTGCCGTCATCGGCGATCCCGACGGCTATCCGATTCAGGTGATGAGCCCGTCGCGCAAACGCCGCGTCAGCGCATGACCGAGAAGCAGCCCCGAGCGCGCGCCGCGGAGCTGCGCGAGCTCCTCGAAGAGGCGAACTACCGCTATTACGTCCTAGACGATCCGCAGATCACCGATGCGGAATACGACGCGCTGCTGCGCGAGCTGATCGACCTCGAGCAGCGCTACCCCGAGCTGCGAACGCCGGATTCGCCCACGCAGCGCGTCGGCGCGCCGCCTTCGGAAAAGTTCCCGCCCTACGAGCACCACTCGCCGATGCTCAGCCTCGGCAACGCGTTCAATGCGGACGAACTGCGCGCTTTCGACGAGCGCGTGCGCAAACTGGCGAAGGAGAAAACGGCGTACGTCGTCGAGTTGAAAATCGACGGCCTGGCGACATCGCTGCGCTATCGCGGCGGCATTCTCGAACGCGGCGGCACGCGCGGCGACGGGCGCATCGGCGAAGACGTCACGCCGAATTTGAAGACGATCAATTCCATTCCGCTGCGCCTGCGCGGTGCCGCGCCGGACGAGATCGAGGTGCGCGGCGAGGTGTACCTGCGCAAGAGCGACTTCGAAGCGCTCAACGAACAGCGCGTGCAGGCCGGACAGCCCGTCTTTGCCAACCCGCGCAACGCCGCGGCAGGCGGCGTGCGGCAACTCGACCCGAAGCTCACGCGCGCCCGCAAACTCTCGTTCTTCGGCTACTCCATCGGCGCGCTGCAGGGCGGCAAAACCGCGCCGCGCACGCAGTGGGAATCGCTGCAGTACATCAAAACGCTCGGCTTCGCGGTCAACCCCTACGTTCGCAAATGCGAGACGGTGGATGACGTGCTGGCGTTTTGCGAAGAATGGGAAGCCCGCCGCGACGAACTCGATTACGAAATCGACGGCGTCGTGGTCAAAGTGGATAGCTTGGCGGCGCAGGAGCGTTTGGGGACCGCGGGGCGCGAACCGCGCTGGGCCATAGCCTACAAATTCAAAGCGCGCGAAGCTCGCACCAAACTGCTCGACATCGTCATCACGGTCGGCCGAACCGGAACGCTCAACCCCAATGCGGTGCTGGCGCCCGTGAAGATCGGCGGCGTAACGGTGCAAAACGCGACGCTGCACAACGAGCAGTACATCGAGAGCAACGACATTCGGCCCGGCGACACCGTGCTGGTAGTCCGCGCGGGCGACGTGATCCCGCGCGTAGTCGGCCCGATTCTCTCCGAGAGAAAAGGCAACCCGCGCAAATTCGTGATGCCCGACAAGTGCCCGGTGTGCGGTGCGGACGTCGATCATCCGGAAGGCGAAGCGATGTCGCGGTGCACTAATGCCGCTTGTCCCGCGCAGGTTTTCGAGCGCGTGCGGCATTTTTGTTCGCGCGGGGCGATGGACATCGAAGGCATCGGGGAGGTCATGGCGCAGCAACTCACCGAACTCGGATTGGTGCGCGACATCGCCGACATTTACGCGCTCGATGCCAAGAAACTCGAGAAGGTTCCGCGCACCGGCGAAAAGACGATTGCGAATCTGATGCGGAATATCGAGGCCTCCAAGTCGCGCGGGCTTGCGCGGCTGCTCACGGGCCTGGGAATTCGCTTCGTCGGCACGCAGACCGCGCAAATTCTCGCCGACGATTTCGGTTCGATCGACGCGATCGCGTCCGCATCGCCGGAGCAGCTTCGCCAAAGCGTGGGCATCGGACCGGAAGTCGCCGCAAGCGTTCATTTGTTCTTTCAGCAGAGTGCCAACCGCGAAATGATCGAGCGATTGCGCGCAGCCGGGGTGCTCATGACCGCGCCCAAGCGCGCGCGCGCCGCCAACGGCAGACTCGCCGGAAAGACGTTCGTCTTGACCGGCACGCTGCCGACGCTGACGCGCGAGGAAGCCGGCGAGCTCATCGTGCAGGCGGGCGGAAAAGTCAGCGGTTCGGTGAGCAAAAAGACCGACTACGTCGTGGCGGGCAGCGAGCCGGGAAGCAAACTCAGTAAAGCCGAGCAGCTCGGCATCGCCGTGATCGACGAAGATCAGCTTCGCGAACTGCTGGAGCGGTAGCGTTGCGTTACACGTGCCCGTGCTGCGGATATCGCGTCTTCTCGGGCCCACCCGGCACCGAAGAGCTGTGCCCGGTGTGCGGGTGGCGCGACAACGTCATGCACCTGCGCTATCCGCTCTTTTCCGGCATGCCGAACGGCATTTCGCTTGCCGATGCGCAGGTGAATCACGCGATGACGGGATTCCCGTCGAACGCCTTCGAGCGCGATCCGGATTGGCGTCCCATCGATCGCGACGTCGACGAACTACCGCAGCCGCCGGTGGATTTCGACGCGCTTAGCGAACCGGAAGACCCTATGACTCTTTACTATTGGCTGCCGTCGTACTGGCGGAACGTCCCGTAAGCCTCGTCCCTTCGCTTCATGCTGCAAATAGGCGTGCATCGAAAGCAAACGGCTCAAGTATGGGGTCGATTTTGAGCGCCGCGAAACGCGGATGCACTGGGTTGATCAGGTAATTAAACTCTTGCGGAATTATGACCGACGGCACCGCGAGCGCAAGTGCCGATCGTTCGAGCAAGAAACGCTGCCCAATGGCGACCGTCGTAGCTGATCGCGTGGGACTGCGCCAATCGCTCGGGAGGCGGTCAATCGAAACGATGTCCGACTCATCGATCTCCGCGCGCGCAAAAACGTAATCCGTCGGCGCGTTCGAACGGTCGATGTGGACCAGTATCTCGAGCGCGGCGAGCGATCGTGCGGCGGCACCGTATACGGCGCGTGTGCCTTTTGGGTTCCACCGGCCTCCCGCGAGGGATGCGCCTTCGCCGGAAAATGCAATAGCGGCGTCGGCACAATACGCGGCGCGAGTCAGGCGCACGACTTCGATCATTCGATTAGGCAACTCCGCCGTAGGCGATTGTTACCAGCGACTGACGGACCATCTCGACACCGGGTTCGGTTGCGAGTAAATCGAGCGGCACGCGATCGCCAAGAGCCAAATTACTCGTGCGCAACCAACGCAGGGCCTTTTCGTGGTTGCCGATGTACCGATCCGCTTCAGCGAGAATCCGCGCAAGGCGAATAGCGCGATCGCTCTCGGCGACATCGAGAAAACCGGCCGCCCCCCGCTCACGCTTCCGATGCAACGTCCTCTCGGAGACGCCCACGACGCGAGCTATCTCGCCGAGGTCTAGACCGGCGCGCAAGAGGTCATCGAGCGCGCTCGCAGGTAGCCCGGCGCTGACCGCCTCGATGATCTGCGTGTCCGTGGTGCGGCCGCCGCTGAGAATTTCGCGCATCAACCTGCGGGCCGCGAGGTTTGCGCTTTTACGGACATATGACGTTGAAGATTGCGCCATTTGTCAAGCATAGCACAGCCTGAGTGGAAGCGCCACAGTGGGTTATCATCGGTTCGTTGCCAAGGCGTTACAGCAACTGCAGGGACGGTCATCCACATGCCCGTGCAGCGGCTATCGCGTGTTCGCGGGTCCTCCAGGCAAGGTCGCGACGAGTTGCCGCACCAGCGGGTCGATTTCGACGCGCTGAGCGAACGGGAACACCCTGTGGCCTCTTTGCTATTGGCTGCCTTCATACCGGCAAGATGGCAGTAATCCTGTCCCTTGAAGCGCGTCTAACCGCCGCCGCGTTGGCGCATTTTTAGCTGTCTTGTAGAACCCTTACGAATTCTTCAAAACCCTTAACTCCCGTGAGATGCGATTGGACCAAGCGCATGCAATGCGCCGTTAGGCCGACAACGCTGTTTAGTGGGTTTCCGGTGAACGGCTGCGCCGCTTCATGCTTTTCGATCGCACGGGCGTGTTCGGCAAACGAAGGTGTTGCAAACCCTTGAAGCATTGCAAACCCGAGCGGCGTGCACCGATCCCCGAGTTGCCACGCCGGAAACGCTCCGCCGGCCTTCTCAATTTCTCGACCAATGCGCAGCCGTATCAATTCCTCGTAATGGCTAAAGCGCTCGTAGTCTGCATTTTTGAAGTCGGGATGTTCTTCCAGCGTTGCAACCGCTTCGATGAGGCCCTGGCTGTCAAGTTCGCTGCTGTCAGCCAGCGATCGGATCTGCGGTTCCTCCAGCAGCCTTTGCATCAACGCCGAGCCGGAAATCGTCGGTGCGTGCTGCAAGAACGGCAGCAATTCATTGGCGAGCGTTGCCATGGCTAATTCTCACTTAGTGCGGCGCACGTTGCGACACAAAGTGCATAGAATGCGAGAGTTTCAGCGAGCGGCAAGCAACCAGCAATGCAAATCGCATAGGGGAGCTGTGGACGACGGCCAGTTGACGTCGCGGAGTCACCGCTGTGGGTCGCGCTTATTTGCGAGACAAGGCTGCTGACGCTCGCGTTGGGAACGGCGCTTATGAGCGAGTTAAATGACTGATGGTTGGTTTGGCCGGAAACGACATCTACCGTATCAATTGAGGTTGTCTTGGCTGATCGGTCTTCGACGATGTGCTGCGTGACGAGGGTTTTCCTGGGATCTTGGACCGTAGTATCCGTGATGTTTTTATCGCCAATTTGCGAATATCGCTCGGTCATGGTGAGCGTAGCGGCTTTGCCGCTGGTAGGACTCGTGAGCAGAACCGTCGTGACCCGGACGCCGGCACTCTGGCGAACGCCTACGAGCCGCAGTAGTGCAGAGTGGGATGAGCGCGAGATTGGGATGGAAGCCCCCCCACCCGCACATGCTGACACCAGCGAAGTTGCGGCGACTAGCATAAGCACCTTTGCCAGTGACGGGACCCGAATTTTGAAAGACATACACCCTCGAGCGGAAAGAAGCGGGCAAAAAATCGTGAATAGGTTTTTGTTCACGACCGCGCCCTTCCCTCCGACATTTGTGTGCTTAGCCGAAGTACCTGGATTGGGCTCCGGCGCGGGTTGGCGTCTCCCGTTTACGCTCGGACTAAAATAGCACCATGAATGAGCGCCGGATCTTCCTTTTTGGCGAACGAGCCATGCGTATTATGGCCGGTTGTGTCGCAGCTTGCCAAGAATTTGATCTGCCACTCTGCCCTGCTGCAATCTTCTTTTCAGCACTTAATGAAATAGACGATGCGTCGGATGTTCTGCGTTCTGATGTGCGCAATCAAGCGTTAGCGTTGGCTGCGGAGCGACTGCGCGCGAGCGACGTGGATTTCAAGCTTGAACTCGCGAAAATGACCCAGCTACTCGAGAGGCAGGTTAATGCAGGGGACATCGCATTCGTCACGCCGCTTGCGCTGCTCAAAGCATGCGCCGCCTTCGATTCCGGCGCTCTCGATCCGGCGTTTCGCGCCGTTGGACTCTCGCTAGACAACCTATTACGCCGAATCGAGGAAGAGTTGCCGGCCGCCAAACTCGCCGACAGTCTTCCAGGGCCCATTCCGGAGATATTGCCTCCGAAGTGGGCCGTTGTTATCGAAGGTCCCGGTTTTAGAGACATGCGTAACCGTTATGCCACCTTGGCCGAGGCCGAATATGCAGCAGAACTACTCGAATGTAGCCTTAAGGGTGTTGCATCAACCCGCAGCGGCCCTTAGCCCTCCATCTTCTACTCTCGACCGCCCGAGTTTGGGAAAGCAAAAAGAATCTACGTCGAGGAATTATAAGCAATAGGTACGTGCTAGCGGGCGAAATGATCTCCAAAATGATACCGGCTTTCGGTTGACCACGATTTGCGTGGTCGTGCCACACCGCGTATGATATGAGTATGAGTTGGACTATCGACCTGGGCAAATTGCCGGTCCGGAAGCTCGGCGGGCTCGCGAGTATGCGCCCGCGCTTGGCTCGTCTTACGGAAGTCCTCGGCGTGCGTCCCGTTGCTGCGCTCCTCGGGACTGACGCCAGCAATCTCTCGAAGGCGCTCGCCGGCAAGCGCGACCTCTCGCCCGAAATCGCGCGGCGTGCCTTGGAGTTGGACCATGTCCTGGCTCGGGCACTCCAAATCATGGAGCCTCAAACCGTCATCGATTGGCTGGAGGGGACCGAGCCCACGTTCGGCTGCGCCCGGCCGATTGACGTGCTCGCTATGCAAGGCAGCGGACCGCTGCTGGCCGTTCTGGACCGTGTGGCATCCGGCGGATACGCGTGAGGCTCCATCGGGTCTTTCCTTGGGACGAACGCGCCGCCGTGGATCACCCCGGCGGTGCTTTATTTTCGCCCCAAGGCGGTACGGGGCGATTCGACAATCCGGAAATGTACCGCCGGCTCTACTGCTCCCGCACACCGGAAGCGGCAGTGGGTGAACGGTTGGGCATCTTCGCGCGCTGGCGCCCCCAGCATTTGCGCGAGGGACGTTTGCGGCTCTCGCTTGCAACGTTTGATGTGCCCGATGCGCCCTTAGCAGATCTCGACGTGGTGCAGACGCTCGTGTTGAACCAAATCGATCGCGTTACGAGAATTGTGACCCCAGACCGCGCTGTCACCCAACCTATCGCCGCGCGCATTTTTGAGCTCTCGCTCTATGCCGGACTTGCGTGGTGGTCCGTGTACTATCCCGACTGGAGTAACGTTATGTTGTGGAACGCCAATGGAGCTTCTCTTGCGGTTGATCCAGAGCCGCTTACCATCGGACATCGCGCGATCGTCGAAGCATCAATTTTGATGCGGCGCCCCATCCTGAAACGCTAACGCGCATGCATTCCGCCGCAATGAGTCGGCATCTCAAAAAATTCGGACGAGCGGCGATTCTTCGGTGTGTGGTTTCGGTAGCGCGGCGGCCAGCGATTCGTAGACGTCACGCGCGATGACGCCGCGCGGGCGAGATGCGGCCGCGTGTTTTGCAGCCAATCCGTGCCAATACGCTCCGGCGCGAGCTGCGTCTACCGGTGCAAGGCCCTGCGAGAGCAGCGTCGCGATGATGCCGCTCAGTACATCGCCGGTGCCGGCGGTGGCAAGCGCGGGTGTTCCGGTCGTGTTGACATGCATTGTCGCGCCGTCGTAAATCAGCGTGGCTTGCCCTTTGAGCAGCGTGGTGATGCCGGTTTCTTGCACGAAATCGCGCAGGCGTTCGACGCGCTCGCTTTCCTTCACGGTGCCTTTGCCCGAGAGTCGCGCGAACTCGCCTTCGTGCGGCGTGAGCACGATGCGCTTTCCGCGCAGCATCTCCAAGTGCTTCGCGAAGTGAAACAGCGCGCTCGCATCCGCAACGATCGGTAAATCGCACGCGCGCACGAAACCGCGCACGATCTCGCCGGTTTGATCGTCCAGCGCCAGACCCGGACCGATCGCGACGGAGGAATTGCGCTTGGCGATCTCCAGCAGCTCTTGCACGACGCTCTCCGCGGACTGCGCCGGATCGATCGTGACGACCACTTGTTCGATCAGGTGCGCTCGCAGCGCGGTCGCCGCAGCCTGCGGCGTCGCGACGGTAACGTAGCCGGCACCGGCGCGTGCCGCGCCCATCGCGCAGAGGATCGCGGCTCCGGGAAACTGCGCCGATCCTGCGACCACCAGCGGCGCTCCTGCGCTGCGCTTGTCGGAGCTCGCCGCGCGTTTGGGAAGAAGCGCAAGAAATTCCGCATCGTCGAGCGCGGCGAAGGACGACTGCTGCGCCGCAAGCGCGCTCGCCGGCATGCCGATGTCCGCGAGCCAAAGATCGCCCACGCACTCGCGGCCCGGCGGCAAAATCAACCCCGGCTTGAGCGCCGCCAACGTCACGGTAGCGCTCGCGCGTAGTGCAGGTTCGACAACGATGCCGCGCTCGCCGTCGACGCCCGCCGGAATGTCGATCGCGATGCTGCGCACGTCCGACTCATTGAGTGCGCGGATCACGTTCGTATAAGCTTCCGGTAACGGAAAGCGCGCGCCCGTGCCGACCAATCCGACGATGACCAGACCGCAGTCCGCAATAGCATCTCGCGCATCGTCGAGCGATTGCGGAAACGCGCGCCGTTCCACACCCGCGCGTTCGGCTCGCTGCTCCGCATCGCGTCGCGCCTGTGACGCACGCGGTGCGTCCTGCGCATAGATGACGCGTTCGTAGTCGGGCAGCAGCGCAAGCGCGGCGAAAGCATCGCCGCCGTTGTTCCCGGATCCGGCGAACGCGACGACTTTGCGCGAGCGCGCGTAGCGCGCGGCGACTTCCGCAACGCGCGCACCCGCAGCGCTCATCAGCGCGACTTCGCCGACTTCGGCGAACGCTTGCGCGTCGGCGGCGCGCATCTGTGCCGGCGTGAGGACCCGCATTTAAACTCTGCCTTCGGCTTCAAGCACGACGACGGCCGCGGCGATCGCGGCGGTGTGGGTTATCGTCACGTGGATCGCGCTCACGCCGCGCCGGCGCATCAGGTTCGCGAATTCGCCGTAGAGCCGAATCACCGGCTTGCCGCTGCGTTCGTGCGAGACGCCGACGCTCCGCCACGGAATGGCATGACCGAACGCTTTGCGCGTCGCTTCTTTTGCTGCGAAGAATCCGGCCAAGCGTTCCGCGCGGTTGCGTTTTCGCATCGCGTAGGACATCTCTTCGTCGGTGTACACCTTGCGCGCGAACCACGCCAGCTCGCGCGGACCGAACCGGTAGCGCTCGACCTGCGCCAAATCCATACCGATGCCCACCAGCATGCGGGGCGTGTTCGCGTCCGCGTCGAAAAGCACTGCCCGAGCATGGGCACGGACTTACGCATCGTTCCGATCAACGCCATCGACTCGGGGTTCCTCCAGCGTGTGGGACTTTGTTTGGAGGAGCGGTTTCTCTACCGCGCGGCCGTAGAACGCGCACTGGCCGTACCGCGCAGCGCCGTCAACAACGCGCGCGCGCAGATGTTCGTTTCGACGCTTACGGCGAAGGTGCTGCGCGCGTATCCCGACGACAACGGCTTGCTGCTGGCGATTACCGATTTCGATTTGTACAAGACTTCGCACCGCTTCATCTTCGGCGACGCCGACGAACAGCGCCGTATCGCGGTGGTGTCGCTGCACCGGCTGCGCGGCGAATTCTACGGCGAAGATCCCGACGAAAACACGCTCTTTCAGCGGACCCTGAAGGAGTGCGTGCACGAGCTCGGCCACGCGGTCGGTCTCAAGCATTGCTATAACGCTCGCTGCGCGATGTATTATTCGAATTCGATTTTTGAGACGGACAACAAGATGCCGCACTTTTGCGAAGCCTGCGAAAAGCGTAGCCGGGCCCGGAACTAGAGCGCTCGCGCGGCCTGCTCGCTTGCCTGCCGCGACGCGTAGCCTTCGCTAAATAATCCGCACGTTTAGCCGTAGATTCGGTATGGGGCGCCTTTTGGTACTCCCCGAGAGCCCCATTCGTGCCTTCGACCATCGAGGTGTAATGATCCAAGCCCGACTCGTAGCCTGGCGCGCCCAATTGGGATTACTGCCGCGAATCGGCGTTGCTTTGGCGGCGGCGCTCGTGGCGGCGGCGCTGGCATGGTCCGGCGCGCGCTATGCGGGCTTCGAACTGGTGCTTCTTACGCTGGTAACGAGCGTTGCCGCGGTGGTCGGCGTGCCGATTGCGCCGCTTTTAGCGGTAGTCGTCGGCATCATCGACTATCAAGTGCGCAGCGCGCAGCATTTGCCGGCTCCGTTGCTGGACGGCGCGTTGCTCGCAGCGCTGGGCGCGTTGCTCAGCCTGCTGTTCGCCGGCGAAATCGTCCCGATCGAACAGCACCGGCGCGACGAGTTTCCGGCGCTCTTCGGAAACGGCCGCGCCGCGCTGGTGCGCACCGACGGCTTGCACCACTCCATCTCCGCGCTCGCGTCCGGCATCCGCGAAGTCTCGCAGGGCGACTTCACCAAGAATCTGGCGGTTTCCGACGCGGCGCTTTCCGAACTTGCGATCGCGCTGAACAAGCTCATCTTCGGAATGCGTGAGTTCCTCGGCAACCTGCATCAGAACGCCGGGCAATTGGGCATCGCCGGCAGCGAATTGCACACGACCGCATCGACGGCGCTTGCCGTCATCGAGGGTGCGGCGGTCGCGCAGGGACAGCTCGACGAGGGCATTACCGAACAGTCGCGCATCGTCGAGCAGGCGACGCAAAAGATCGCGCAGCTTACCGAAACGATTAACGCTATTGCCGCGGCCGCCGAAGAGCAGACGCGAAGCCTCGATGAAACTTCGCTCGCCGTTACGAACATGGCGACTTCCATCGAGCAGGTGACGGCGCAGGTCGACTCGCTGGCGTCGATTTCCACGGAAACCTCGCAAACCGCGCAGCGCGGCGGCAGCGCGATAAGCACGATCGTGGACGGTATGAACACGATTCGTTCGACGATCAATGAGCTCGCGGGCGACATTCAGCAACTGGGCAGCAACTCCGAGCAAATCGGCGACATCGTGAAAGTCATCGACCGCATCGCGGAGCAGACGAACTTGCTCGCGCTGAACGCGGCAATCGAAGCGGCCCGTGCAGGGGAGCACGGGCGCGGCTTCGCCGTCGTCGCGACCGAAATCCGCAAGCTCGCCGACGGCAGCGTGCAAGCCACCAAGGAAATCGCCGGGCACATTCTCTCGACGCAAAGCGTCATCAACGAAGTCGTTCGCGCGATGGAGCGGCTCACCGAGCGCGTCGAGGAAGGCGTTTCCAGCACCAATTCCGCCTCGGGGGCGCTGCACGAAATCGTGGAGGCGGTGCTCGGCGCGAATCAACAGATCGCCGAGATTTCGTCGGTCGCGCGCGCGATGAGCAGCAACTCGTACCAAGTGATCCGCTCCATCGAGGAGATCACGCGCTCGGTGCAGCTCAACGTTCAAGCGACGCAAAACATGTCCGTGCATTCCGATTTGGTGAACGCCGCGTTTGAAAACATCGCCCAGATATCTCAGCAGAACGCCTCGTCGGTCGAGGTGCTCACGTACGTCAACAAGGAAGTCACGGATGCCGCGCAGCGCATGCTCGCGTCCGTGACGCAGATGAACGATTTCGCCGGACGAATAGACAGCCGCCTGGCGCAATTCAAAGTCAACGAATCCGGTGTGGAGGAAGAGCCCGTATGAGTTTGCGCGTCCGATTGCTCGGCACGATTGTGGGAGCGATTATCCTGTTTTTCATCATCAGCGTCGTGGCCGCGCGCCTGACGCTGCACAAAGACCTGATGGAGCTCGGCCGCACCGAAGTCACCAACGGTTCGAACGCGTTCTCGGGCTACTGGGACTCGCGCAAGGATCAGATTCGCCTGCTGATCGCGCAGGACGCGGTCTCCGACGCGCTTCGCAAGACGCTGCAGGCGCACGACTCAAAGGCGCTGCAGGATCAGCTTTCCAACATCGCGCGCACCTCGGGCCTCTCGTTCCTCACGATTGTCGATGCCAGCGGCAGAGTCGTCGCGCGCGCCAACGGCGGCGACGGCGGGACGTTTGCGTCGAACAAATACGTGCAGCGCGCGCTGACCGGTGAGACGGTGAGCAGCGCCGTCGTCATGCCCGCGCGCGATCTCGACGGCGAAGGCCTCTTGCAGCAGGCGCAGGCCGACGTGAAAGACGGCGACAAGGTCGTCGAGCACGTCGATAACGGTCTGGCTATCGTCGCGGCGGCGCCGATGAGCGATGCCAACGAACGTACGCTCGGCGCCATCTACGGCGGGGTGCTGATGAACCATTTCTACGATCTTGTCGATCAGAGCACGCACGCGCTTGGCGGGCAAACAGCCGTCCTGGACGGCGATGCGGTCGTTGCCAGCACGATCAGCGAACCCGACGGAACGCGAGTCATCGACACGCGCGCCGACCGGTACGGCGCGCAAAATCTCAGCGCAGGTAAACCGTGGGTTGGCCCGGACGTCGAGGGCGGCACGGAGTATCTCGCGCGCCTGGATCCGATAACGGACGATCAAAACAACGTCATCGGCGCTCGCTGGTACGGCATTCCGATGACGCAGATTACCTCGATCATCAATCACCTCACCGAGACGTTCATGCTCTGGGGCTTCCTGGCGATGGTGGTCGCGCTCTTGATCGCCGTGCCGCTCGTGCAGCGCATCTCGCAGCGGATTGCCAAACGCAGCGAGCAAGTCAGCGCGGCGGCCAAGGAGCTCGGCGTCACGATCGTCGGCGGTGAAGTCTCCGGCGATCACGTCGCGGCCACGCGCGCGGCGGTCGAGCGCGCCGGCGAGCTAATCTCCGAGATGGCGAGCGCGGGCAGCAACCCGAAAGTCGCGGAGCTGCGCGCGGTGAATGAGGAGCTGCAGGGCGACATGATCGTCATCGATACGCTCTCGCAAGAAATGAGCAACCGGCTGCAGCAAGCCGTGGCGCGCGTCGCGGAACTGAACGAAGTTGCTCACGGACTCGACCAACTGGTGCACGGAGCTGCGGGGAAGTAGAAGTACCGGTGCACCGTGGCTGACGTCATTTTGTTCTTCTCGAGCAATGCCGATACGATGATCGCCACCAAGGCGCTCAAAGACGCCGGCGTTGCCGCGAAGATGATTCCCAAGCCCGCGTCCGTGAACGCGTCGTCAAACCTGTGCTTGAGCATCGACGGCGGATCCGAAAGCGTGGCCGTTACCGCACTCAAAACGGCCAACATCGCCTTGGGCGGCGTAGTGAAGTAGCACTACGCTCGCAACACGCGTGCATCGGCGAGTGTGATCTCCCTCTGCGCGCCGTCGTGATCGACAATAAGCGCTCCGCCGGTCGACAGGCGGAGCGCTGTTGCTTCAAACGGCTGTTCCGTGCCGTCGAGCAAAATGCGATAATGCGCGCCGGGAAGGCCGGCGGCGGCTTCCCATTCGCGGATGATGCGCGCCGGCGATTCGAGCACGTCGTACTGCGCGTCTGCGCATTGCAGGATCGCATCCAGCACCGCGTCGCGATCCGCATTCGGCACAACGTCGCTCACGTACGCGGGCGGCGGAGAAATCTGCGCGATTGCGGCTGCATCGCTCGGCCGTCGGACGTTTAGGCCGATGCCGCATCCCGCCCACGCGTACGCCCCCGTCACGCGCGAGACGCACAAGATGCCCGCGATCTTGCGACCCTGCAGCAGCACGTCGTTAGGCCATTGCAACGCGACGTGCGCGCCGATTGAGCGCAGGCCGCCGCGCACCGCGAGCGCGGTCCAAAACGGCACCATCCACAAATCACTTGCAGGCAGCGGATCGGGCAGCCCGATGGTGCACAGCAACGCGCTTTGCGGCGGCGCGATCCAGCTGCGGCCTTTGCGTCCCGCGCCGCGCTCCTGGTAATCCGCCACGATGACCAGTCCGCGTGCGCGTTCTTCGCCGAGCATGGCCGCCATGTCGTCATTGGTGCTGCCGGTAGCCGCGACGCGCGAGATTCGCGTGAACCTGGACACGCCGGCTGCTTCGTGGTGCAGGCCTGCTTGGCCCGCGGCCCGTATTGAGCGGCGGTTATGGCAATCCAACGGACGCTAATTCTTTGCAAGCCCGACGCGGTCGCGCGCGGCATGGTGGGCGAAATCATTTCGCGTTTCGAGCGGCGCGGCTACGTCATCGTTGCGATGAAACTGATGCAGCTCGACGGCGAACGCGCGCGCCGCCATTACGGCGAGCACGAAGGCAAAGCGTTTTTTCAAGGGCTGGTGGATTTCATCACGAGCGGACCGCTGGTCGCGATGTGCGTCGAAGGCGAAGACGCCATTGCGGGCTGCCGTCAAATCATGGGCGCGACCAATCCGCTTACCGCGGCGCCCGGATCGATCCGCGGCGATTTCGCATCGACGATCGGACGAAATCTCGTTCACGGCAGTGACTCGCACGAGAGCGCGGAGCGCGAGCTGGGCATCTTTTTCGAGCCGCGCGATTACGTTTCGCGCCGGCACGACTTGGAACGCTGGATTTTGGAGAAGTAAAGGATGTCGCTGGAGCTGCTGCGCGACGGCGGACGGCCGCTCATCGAAGGCGTGCATGCGCGCGAGGTGCTCGACTCGCGCGGAAATCCGACCGTCGCGGTATGCGTTGCAACGAGTTTCGGCTCCGTTGAAGAGGCGATGGTTCCGTCGGGCGCTTCGACCGGTGCGCACGAAGCCGTCGAGTTGCGTGACGGCGACTCCAAACGCTACAACGGCAAAGGCGTGCTGAAAGCCGTGGCCGCGGTCAACGACGTTCTTGCCTCGGCGCTGGAAGGACTTGACGCGACGGCGCAGCGCGAAATCGATCTTCGCTTGATCGAAATCGACGGCACGCCGAACAAAAGCAAAGTAGGCGCCAATGCGATTCTGGGCGTGTCGCTGGCAATCGCGCGCGCAGCCGCGAGCAGCTTCTCGCTGCCGCTGTTCCGGTATCTCGGCGGTCCGTCTGCCGCGACGCTGCCCGTGCCGATGATGAACGTGATCAACGGCGGCAAGCACGCCGAAGGCGCGCTGCAGTTTCAAGAATGCATGATCGTGCCCGTCGGCGCGGAGTCGGTGCGTGAAGCGGTGCGTTGCGGCTCGGAGGTGTTTCACGCGCTCGGCAAGCTGCTGCACGAACGCAACCAGCCCACGACTGTCGGCGACGAGGGCGGGTACGCGCCGCATTTGGATACGCTGGACGAGGCGATGGATTTACTCGTGGAAGCGATTTCTCGTGCCGGGTATGCGCCGGGAAGCGACGTCGCGATTGCGCTCGATGCCGCCGCAACCGAATTCCACCAAGACGGCAAGTATTATCCGCTCACGAAAGACCGCGCGTTTACCGCGCAGGACATGGTGGCATTCTACGGCGAGCTCATCGAGAAGTATCCGGTGATCTCCATCGAGGACGGATTGTCGGAAGACGACTGGGACGGCTGGCAAAAACTCACCGGTGCGATCGGCTCGAAGTGCCAGCTCGTCGGGGACGATCTCTTCGTGACGAACACGGAGCGTCTGGAGCGCGGCATCCGCGACGGCATCGCAAACTCGATCCTGATCAAAGTCAACCAAATCGGCACGCTGACCGAAACGCTCGATGCGGTGGCGATGGCGCACAACGCCGGATACACGACGGTGATCTCGCACCGCTCCGGCGAAACCGAAGATACTACGATCAGCGACATTGCCGTCGCGACCGGCGCGGGGCAAATCAAAACCGGCTCGCTTTCGCGCAGCGACCGGATCGCGAAATACAATCGCCTCATGGCGATCGAGGAGCAGCTGGGAAGCGCCGCGTGCTATCCCGGCAAGAGCGCGTTTCGCGCGCTGCGAATGGGAACACGATAACGCCCTCGCGGGCCCGTAGCTCAGCGGTAGAGCGGCCGGCTCATAACTGGTTGCGCGTAGGTTCGAATCCTACCGGGCCCAAGCGTTTGGCCCTCGGCGAGCGGTGGAATGACGCAAGCATGCAAACAGCCGTCATTCTCCGGATGCTGGGCGTGGTTCTCGCTGCTGCTTCCATCGCGGGGTGCCACCCGAACATGCGAACCGCGGCCGGACAGACGCCGATGCCTTCGCAAACCACGCTCGCGCAAGCCAATTCGACCGCGCCGCCGAATCAAGCGCTGACCAGCGGACCGGGCGATAAGTATTTCGCGAAAACCGATGCAAAGACGCACGGCGTGGATTTCTCAATCTGGGCGAACGGACGGCCGATCGGCGTCATCGACTGGCCGAGCAAAGCGTTGGACATCACCGGCGGCATGCGCGGGCACGTCAACTTCGTCGTCGTGCAGTGGACGCGCGTGCAGAAAAACGGTTCGGGCACGCTGACGATCGGCACGGCGAAGAATACGATCTTCGTCACGCGCGTCACGCCGAAATCGCCGGCGAAAGGACGGAATTCGAAGCAATTCATCGCACCGCAAGCACCCGTCGGGAGATAATCGACGCGCCGTTTCCGATCGATGCTTCGCAACGCGAAGCGTACGAACGGGACGGCTTCGTCAAGATCAAAAACGTCTTCGACATGGCGACGCTGGCGTATTATCGGGAGCACATTTCCGGGGAGGTTGTGCTCCGTAACACCAACACGGCGCCGATCGACGCTCGCGATGCCTATCACAAAGCGTTCTTGCAAGTGACCAACCTTTGGCGCACGAACGAGGTCGCGCGCGAATTCGTTTTCGGAAAGCGGCTTGCGTCGATTGCGGCACAGCTGCTCGGCGTGGAGCGCGTGCGCTTGTACCACGACCAGGCGCTATACAAGGAGCCCGGCGGCGGCATCACGCCGTGGCATGCCGACCAGTTTTACTGGCCGCTCTCGAGCGACAAAACTATCACGGCGTGGGTACCGCTGCAGGCGACGCCGCTCGAGATGGGGCCGCTTGCGTTTGCGGCCGGAAGTCACCGCATGGAAGACGGACGCGACCTAGAGATCTCCGATGAAAGCGAGCGCAGCCTGCGCGAAGCGCTCGAGAGCCGGCGTTTCACCGAGGTGAATGAGGGCTTCGAACTCGGCGAGGTCAGCTTCCATTCCGGCTGGACCTTTCACCATACCGGCGCGAACACTTCAGCGCAGGCGCGCGCGGTGATGACCGTCATTTACATGGCCGACGGCATCCGCCTCATCGAGCCGGCGCGCAAGCAGCACTACGCGGACTGGGAGGCTTTCATGCCCGGCGTGCAGCCGGGGGAAGTGGTTGACAGCC
>Ga0209810_1001478_pt1 | contig 35056 bp, 33 predicted proteins | sample Coa_R1_7_FD_187159 | JGI IMG/M metagenome (GOLD analysis project Ga0209810, IMG submission 187159) | Surface soil microbial communities from Centralia Pennsylvania, which are recovering from an underground coalmine fire - Coalmine... | ecosystem: Environmental > Terrestrial > Soil > Unclassified... | reverse complement strand
GCAGCTCACCCCAATGCCCAGCTTGATCGACTTGGTCAGCACCAGCGCCTGGGCGAGCATCAGGTCCGGGGCCGGGATGTTCTCCCAGGTACTGGTGAAGTGCTCCCCCAGCCAGGCCTCGTCAAAGCCGAGCTGGTCGGCCAGGGTCAGGAGCTCCAGATCCTCGTCATACGTCTCTCCGTGCTTCCGGTGCGGCGGATGACACGGCATGCTGAACAGACCTAACCTCATCGTCGCGACCCCTTCATGGAGACTGCTGGCAGAAGCGAGATGCTACCGCGGCCAGGGCCAATTCTGCGGCCCCGCTGCCACCGCGGTCAAGCGGTTGCCTGTCGGCGGTCAGCGCGGCTCACCGCGAAGGGCGGAGCGGCGGCGTGGCCACGGACATGGCGTCGCTGCGAGCGCGCCCACGCGCCGCGTACCATCCAAAGAAGAGCGTACTCTCTGCCGGGGTTGGAGAACGCACGATGGGAACGACGATCGCCGTTATCGGCCTGGGGCGAATGGGCCAGTCGATCGCTGAGCGGCTGCTCGCCAGCGGGTACACCCTCCGGGTGTATAACCGCACCGCGTCCAAGGCACAGTCGCTGGTGGAGCGCGGCGCGCAGGGCTGCGCCAACCCGGCGGAGGCGGTGCGCGGAGCGGAGTTCGTTATCACTATGCTGGCGGACGATCAGGCGCTGCGGGAGACGGCGCTGGGGGAGCAGGGATTCGCCGCCGCGATGGAGCGGGGGACGATCCACCTGAGTATGAGCACCGTTTCGCCCGAGGCGAACCGCGCGGTCGCCGCGGCGCAGCGGGAGCATGGCTCCGAGCTGGTCGCCGCGCCGGTGCTCGGACGGCCGGACGTGGCGGCGGCCGGGCAGCTCGTCCTGCTTGCCGCCGGCTCCCGGGCGCTGGAGGCGCGCTGCCGGCCACTGTTCGAGGCACTCGGGCGGAGCTACACCTGGTTTGGCGACGATCCGGGGCTGGCCAACGCCGCGAAGCTGACGTTCAATTTCCTGCTGATGAGCATCGTCGAGTCGCTCGCCGAAGCGTTCACGCTCGCCGAGAAACAGGGCGTTGATCGCGCCAAATTCTTCGAGGCCGCGCGCCTGATGTTCGGCTCGCCGTCCTTCGACGGCTACGGCAAGCGGATGCTGGCGGGGACGTTCCAGCCGGCCGGCTTCACCGCGACGCTGGCGCTCAAAGACATCAGCCTGGCGCTGGCGCTCGCACAGGAGGCGCGCGCCCCGCTGCCGCTTGGCAGCCTGATCCGCGACCACCTGCTCACCCTGCTGGCGCGCGGCCGGGATAACTGGGACATGGGGGCGCTGCTCCAGGTCGATCGGGAGAGCGCCGGCCTGAGCTAATCCGCCTCGCGCGGTGGCGCGGCGCCAGGCAGGAGGCGGCCAAGCGCCGTGACCAGGCGGGCGCAGTCGTCCAGCGGCCGGGCGCCGAGGCGGATGTAGCCGGGCAGGCCGAAGGACGCGCAGTCGCGGACAACGATGCCCTCGTCCAGTAGCCGCTGGCGCAGCCAGGCAGCGTTGGGAACGCGCACGAGCCAGAAGTTCGCTGCCGAGGGGCGGAGCACCAGCCCGAGCCTCGCCAGCTCGCGGCGCAGGTAGGCCCCGACCTCCCGCACCAGCCGCCGGCCAGCCTCCAGGTGCGCGTTGTCCGCGAGCGCGGCCAGTCCAGCCGCCTGCGCCGCGGCGTTGACGCTCCAGGGCTGGGCCGCCCGCTGGAGCTGCTCGATCAGTGACGCCGGACCGAGCGCATACCCGAGCCGCAGCCCGGCCAGTCCATAATCCTTGGTCATCGAGCGGAGCAGCAGTACCCGCGGCGCAGGCGGCGCCCCCGCGCGGACCGTCGTATCGGCCGCTTCCTGGCCCAGGTCCCGAGCGACGCCCCCTGGCCACGCGATCGCCTGCCTCGGCGCGCTGGCGCCGCCATCCGCCACGCTCAGCCCAAAGGCGCGTGCCGCGTCCCAGGGCGCCTGAACGAATGGAACGTATGCCTCGTCGAGCAGGAGCAGCCCGGGCGCGGCCAGGCGCGCCAGACGCTCGACCACGAGCGCGTCCAGGTAGACGCCGGTCGGGTTGTTCGGATTGCAGAGGAACGTGAGCCGGGGGCGCTCGCGCTCGACCAGCGCCGCTACGGCGTCCAGGTCCGGGACGAAGTCCCGTGCTTCCGGGGCGCGGTACTCGACGACACACGCCCCGGCGAGCGCCGCAGCGCGGCGGTACTCGCCGTAGGTAGGTCCGATGATGAGCGCTCGGTCGCCCGGCTGGAGCCAGCAGTGGGCAGCCAGCCAGAGCAGCTCGCTGGCGCCGTTGCCTACCCATACCTGCCGTTCCTCCACCCCGTGGCGCTCCGCGAGCGCCCGGCGCAGCGCGCTGGACTGGGGATCGGGATAGCGTCCAAGGTCGGCCGAGCAGGCAGCGGCGAGCGCCGCCGGCGAGGGGCCGAGCGGGTGCAGGCTGACCGAGAAGTCCACTACGTCGTCGGGGCGCAAGCCGCGCCGGGCAAGCTCCTCCAGCGGCAGCCCGCCATGCTCAACCAGGGGGACGCTGGACGGGGATGGCCGCTCAGCCGCCACGACAGCACTCCAAGGTGAGCGCAAGCAGTAGGGCCAGCGCCGCCGCGCCCGTGTACAGGCGGAGAGCGCGGGCGATGTCGGCTGGCTGGGGCGCGGGGCCGTCGCCCAGGGTGTAGTGGTCCACCTTCTCCAGCCGCCGTCCGAGCGCCCCGGCCATCGCCGCCATCGGCCAGCCGGCGTTGGGGCTGGCGGTGCGGCCGTGGTCGCGCCACGCGGTGGTCCAGGCGCGGCGCACGTCGAAGCCGAGGAGGCCGGCCGTCGCGACGAGCAGCAGCGCCGCCAGCCGGCTGGGCGCCAGGTTCAGCAGGTCGTCCAGCCGCGCCGCCGCCTTCCCGAGGTATTCGTACTGGCCACGATAGCCCACCATCGCGTCGAGCGTGTTCACCGCGCGGTACGCCAGCGCCGCCCCGGGCCCGCCGAGCACGGCGTAGAGCAGCGGCGCAACCACGCTGTCGCTGAGATTCTCCGCCACCGACTCGATCGCTGCCGCCGCCGCCAGGCGCTCGTCCAGCCCGCTCGGGTCGCGGCTCACCAGCGCCCGCAGCGCCCGGCGAGCGGCCGGCAGGTCTCCCGCCTCGAGCAGCCGCTGCACCCGCGCCGCCTCGCCGGCCAGCATCCGCAGACTGAACGCGCTCTTGAGCAGCACGGTGTCCGCCAGCAGCCGCGCCCAGGCCCCCCGCTCCGCCACCCGCGCGGCGGCCCAGCTCAGGCCCGCGGCCAGCCCGACGCCGCCCGCAGCCAGCCCGGCACCGTACAGGAGCTGCCGTGCCGGGCTGCCACCCGGCGCCCGCCGCTCTACCGCCGCCACCAGTGCCCCAAACCAGGCCACCGGATGCAGTCGGTTGGGCGGCTCGCCGAACGCCAGATCGGCCAGCGCTGCCAGCAGCAGCGCTCGGCCGGTGGAAGGGCCACGGAGCCGGGCCACCTACTCCGCTCAGCGGCAGAACGGTCGCTGGCGGCGGGAGGAGACGACCCCGGTGTTCAGCCCGAACCAGTGCATCTGGCCCAGGTAGCGGGCGTGCTCCACCTTGATGCAGCGGTCCATCACCACATCCAGCCCGGCCTGGGCGGCGATGCGGGCGCCCTCGAAGCTGATCACCCCGAACTGGAGCCAGAACGCTTTGGCCCTGAGGGCGATCGCCTCGCGCGCCAGGTCCGGGACGACGTCCGGGGCGCGGAAGACGTCCACCACGTCGACCGGGAACGGGATATCCGAGAGCGTTGGGTAGGCCCGCTGGCCGAACGCCTCATCTAGCGCCGGGTTGACCGGGACGATGCGATAGCCGCGATAGCTGAGGTAGTAGCCGACAAAGTAGCTGGCCCGGATGACCTTGTCCGACAGGCCGACGATGGCGATGGTCCGCATCGAGTCCAGGATGCGGCGGATCGTTCGCTCGTCCTGATAGGGATTGGTCCGAGTTGTCGCGGGCAACATGCATACCTGGCCGTCGATCACGTTGTTACCCCCGCCTCCACCAGCTTCTGGGCCTGGGCCAGCGCATAGTCCAGGTCGCGCAGCAGGTCGTCGATACTTTCGAGCCCGATCGAGACGCGAATGGTGCCCGGCCCGAGCCCGATCGCCAGCAGCTCCTCCTGGGTCATCTGGCGGTGGGTGGTGCTGGCCGGATGGATCACCAGCGACTTGGCGTCGCCGACGTTCGCCAGGTGGCTGAACAGCTCTAACGACTCGATGAAGCGGATGCCAGCGGCGCGGCCGCCGCGAATGTCGAAGCTGAACACCGCGCCGGCACCCCGGGGCAGGTACTTCTGCACCAGCGGGGCGTAGCGGCTGCCGGGCAGGCCCGGATAGTGGACCGCCTCCACCATCGGGTGGCGCTGCAGGAACTCCGCCACTGCGAGCGCGTTCTGCACGTGCCGCTCCATCCGCAGCGGCAGCGTCTCCAGCCCCTGCAAGAACAGGAAGGCGTTGAACGGCGACAGGCAGGCGCCCAGGTCGCGCAAACTCTCGGCGCGCAGCTTCATCAGATACCCGTACATCCCGAACGCCTCCTGGAAGGCCAGCCCGTGGTAGGCGGGCGAGGGCTCGGTGATGCCCGGGAAGCGGCCGTTGGCCCAGAGCGAGCGGCCGGCCTCGACCACTACTCCGCCAATCGAGGTGCCGTGGCCGCCGATGAACTTCGTCGCCGAGTGCACCACCACGTCCGCGCCCCACTCCAGCGGGCGGCAGAGGTAGGGTGTGGCGAAGGTGTTGTCTACCACCAGCGCCGCGCCGACGCGGTGAGCGATCCTGGCGACCGTCTCGATGTCGAGCACATTGCCGCTCGGGTTGCCGATCGTCTCGCCGTACAGCGCCTTCGTCTCCGGGCGCAGCGCCGCCTGCCAAGCGTCCGGGTCGTCCGGATCCACGAACGTCACGTCCAGCCCGAACTTCTTGAAGGCGTACTTGAACTGGGTGTTCGTCCCGCCATACAGCGCCCGCGACGAAACGATGTGATCGCCCGGCTGGAGCATGGTGTAGAACGCCAGGAGCTGGGCGCTCAGGCCCGAGGCGGTGGCCACCGCGCCGGCGCCGCCCTCCAGGCTCGCGATCCGCTCCTCGAAGGCGGCGACGGTAGGGTTCATGATCCGCGAGTAGGTGTTGCCGTACTCGTGGAGGTTGAAGATCGCCGCCGCGTGGGAGCTGTCTTCGAACACGTAGCTGGTGGTCTGGTAGATCGGCATCGCCCGCGCCCCGGTGTACGGGTCGGGCCGCTGCCCGGCATGGATCGCCCGCGTCTCGAAGCCGTACTCCGCGCGGGCGGTCTCCGCGGCCCCACGCTCCCGGCCGTTGGCTGCTGGATCAGGCATGGCGTACCTCGTGTGAGCCGTTCAACGTGACACCAAGTGTACGATGCCTGGGCCTAGCGTTGAACGGCCGAAGACTGTCGGACCCGGTCGTACGTCTCGGCCAGGAAGGCGCTGATCAGCTCCGTCTGGCGCGCCTCCTCCAGCAGGAACGCGTCGTGGCCATAGCTGGAGGGGATCGTCACCTGCTGCACGTCCTTGCCCTGGGCGCGCAGCGCCGCCGCCAGCGCCTCGGAGTCGCTCGGTGGATACAGCCAGTCGGACGAGAAGGCGAGCAGCAGGAAGCGGGCGCGAACCCCGGCCACTGCGCGCTCCAGCGAGCCGCCGCCGTGGGATCTGGCCAGGTCGTAGTAGGTGATCGCCCGCGAGAGATACAGGTAGGCGTTGGCGTCGAAGCGCTTGACGAAGCTGCTCCCCTGGTGGCGCAGGTAGCTCTCCACCGCCAGGTCCGGCGCGAACGAGTAGGAGTAGTCCTCGCGCTCCTGCAGCCGTCGGCCGAACTTGTCCCACATCGACTGGGCGCTGAGATAGGTGACGTGCCCGACCATCCGCGCCACGGCCAGCCCGCGCGTTGGCGGCTCCAGGCCGTAATAGTCGCCGTTGCGCCAGTTCGGGTCCGACATGATCGCTTCGCGCGCAATGAAGTTCCAGGCCACGCCCATTGGCGCCAGCCGCGGGGTGCTGGCGACAGGGATGCAGGAGTCGACCAGCTCCGGGTAGCGCACCGCCCACTCGATCGCCTGCATCCCACCCAGTGAGCCGCCAGAGATGCTCAGGAGTCGCGGGATGCCGAGCAGCCGCAGCAGCTCGCGCTGGGCGGTCACCATATCGCCCACCGTGACGACCGGGAAGCGCATCCCGTAGGGGCGGCCGGTCTCGGGATCGAGCGAGCTCGGGCCAGTCGAGCCGCGGCAGCTACCGATCACGTTCGAGCAGATCACGAAATAGCGGTTGGTGTCGAACGCCTTGCCGGGCCCGATCATCCCGTCCCACCAGCCGAGCCCCCCGCGCGGGGCGATGCCCTTGTCCTCGGCGCCAAAGCCATCCACCGCGCTCGGCGCATCCGGCTCGTCGCTCCACCCCGCCGCATGGGCATCGCCCGACAGCGCGTGGCAGGCCAGAATCACGTTAGAGCGGTCGGGGGCCAGGGTGCCGTAGGTCTCGTAGGCCAGGCGGACCCGGGGCAGCACCGCGCCACTCTCCAGGCGCAGCGGCCCAGGCAGCTCGACGTACTGTGTTCTGACGCGCCCCGCGGAGCCCGCCGTGCTAGGCAGCCGCCGCGCCGCGCCTGTCGGTGTCCCGCTCGGTCGTTCCATGCGTGCCACGGCTCGTGATGAGGGGCGCCGCCACGTCGCGGCCGCCTGCCCGGGGAGCGCAAGTGGTAGCCCAGGAGGGACTCGAACCCCCGACGCGCTGCTTAGGACGCAGCCGCTCTATCCAACTGAGCTACTGGGCCGTCGAGCCCTCAGTATACCGCGTCGGGCGATCGAGGTGGGGCGAGCGATGCGCTAGAGCGGCGAATCCGCGCCCATCCTCCGTGTGTCACGAGGGCGTGGCTGGCCCGGCACTACCCGCGCTCGTCGGCGCGGGCTGCCAGCGTGGGCACCCCCGGCGCCGCCCCCTGGTCCGGACCGGGCGTGTCGGGGCGAGTGTAGTCCGCGTAGTAGGCGCCGTATGACCCGCCGGCGCGCGGGCTGAGCTTGTTGAGCACCACCCCGAGTACGTGCGCCTGGGCGCGTTGCAGCGCGAGCAGGGCGCTCGCCGCCGCCCGGCTGGAGGCCCGCTCCGCGTCCAGGACGAGGATCACCCCGTCGGTGCACGCCGCCACCGCTAGCGGGTCCGACACGGCCAGCAGCGGGGGCGAGTCCAGCACGACCAGGTTCGCCTCGGCGCGTAGCCAGTCGAGCACCCGCTGGAGCCGGGCGGAGGCCAGCAGCGCGGAGGGGTTGGGAGGGATCGGCCCGGAGGCCAGCAGGCTCAGCCCCGGCACCGAGGTGGGCTGGAGCGGCAGCCGTGGTGGGACAGCCGAGTCATCCGCCTCCAGGAGCAGGCTGGTGAGGCCCTCGCGCTGCTCCAGCCCGAACAGCCGGTGGAGCGAGGGGCGCCGCAGGTCTGCATCCACCAGGATTACCCGCGCACCGCCCTGGGCCAGCGCCACCGCGAGGTTGGCCGCGGTGGTCGTCTTCCCCTCCGACGGCATGGAGCTGGTCACGGCGAGGCTGCGCACTGGCCGCTCCAAGCTGCTGAAACGGAGGCTCAGGCGCAGGGCGCGGTACGCCTCGGCCGCCTGCGCGCGCTGCGCGTGCTGTCGGTCCGGGCGCGGCGTGGCCGGGTCCAGCACCGGGAGCGCCCCGGCTGGGGAGGCGTCATGGGCAAACCGGGCAACCACCCCGAGCGTTGGGAGCCCGAGCCGCTCCTCCACCCGGGCCGGCGTGCGGAGCGTGTCGTCCAGATGCTCCACCAGCAACGCGGCGCCGGAGCCGAGCAGCAGCCCCAGCAGCGCCCCCAGCAGCGTGTTGAGCGGAACGTTGGGTCGCGCCGGCCGCTCCGGCGGGAGGGCGGGGTCGACCACGCTGACGCTGTTGATCGCCCGCGCCTGCTGTAGCCGGATCTCGTCCGCGTTCCGCAGCAGCATGGCGTAGTTCTGCTCCAGGTCGGCCAGCTCCCGTTGGAGCGCGGCGACTCGGGCGTCGCGCTCCGCGCTGGCCGGTTGGCCGCGCTGCGCCTCGAGCTGGGCCGTCTTATCGGCGATCGCCTGCCCAAGCTGCTGGATCTGGCCATCCAGGCTGCCGCGGGAGCTTTGCAAGCGGGCGAGCTGGCTCTGCTCGTTCTGACGGATGAACTCCGCCGCCACCGCGTTTGCCAGCCGCGCCGCCACTTCGGGATCGGTGTGCTGCGCCGAGACGATGAGGAGCTGGGTGTCGCGCACAATCTCCACGCTCACGAGCTGCTGGAGCTGCTCGTAGCTGGCCGGGAGCTGCAGCGTCGCCGCCGCGCCCAGCAGCACCGGGCGCGAGGTGAGAACCTGAGCGTAGGTGCGCGCCAGTCGCTCGGCGCCCAGGAGATCGTTGTACGACGGGCCGGCCGGTGTGGTGGCCTGCGTCACCAGGAGCGTGGCCGAGGCCTGGTAGGTTGGTGCCAGAGAACGGCTCACACCGTAGCTCGCGCCGCCGCCCAGCAGCGCGCCCAGCGCCAGCAGCCAGAGCCACTTCCACACCAGCGCCGCATAGCGTCGCAGTTCCACCCGTTCGTCCTCCCCCCTGCTGCGTTGTGCGCTCCGCTCGCCCGGGCACGGTGGTACGCCAGGACGCCACTTCCCGCGACGTGGCGCCACACTCTGCCTGGGCCACTTCGGGAATGCCGCGGCTCGAGCTGCCCAACTCGAGCGCTGCCAGCAGCGGGCGCGGCGGCTAGTGTAGCACTGGCGGGCAAATTCCTGTCCACAGGAGCGCCCACGCGCCCGGGCTGGACCGGCGGCCGGGCGCTGACGCCTGCCCCCTGCCTGGCTATACTGCGCTCGCTCGGCTGGTGATAGCGCGTGGGGGCAGCACGACCAATCCCGCTGGCGCGGCGCTCGGCCGCCGCTCTCGCAGAACGGTGGCTGCTGCCGGCACTGCTGGTGCTGGCAGCGCTGGCCTGCTCGCCCGAGCTTGGCGATAGCTTCGAGCTGCCGAAGCTGGCGGTGCTCAAGCTGGGGCTCGCGGTGGCGCTGCTGGCGCTGCTGCTCGGAGCGCGCCTCGCCGGCGACGTGGCCCGCGGCGCCGCGGGGCTGGTGGTTGGCGCCTATCTGGCGGTCAATGGCGCGGCGACACTGGCTGCCGTGGAGCCGCGCTCGGCGCTGCTCGGCAGCTACGGCCACGACCAGGGGCTGCTCACGCTGCTGGTCGGCGCCGCCTTCTTCCTTCTCGCTGCGAGCTGGATCCACGACGAGGCGGCGCTCGCCCGTCTCGCGGCGGCACTTGCGGCGGTGGCGAGCGCGCAGGCGCTCTACGCGCTGGCACAGCACCTCGGCCTTGACCCGCTCGGCTGGCCGGCGCAGTTCGACGGGCGGCGCACCTCTGGGACGATCGGGCATCCCAACGCGCTCGGCGAATTCTTCGCGCTGGCGCTGCCGCTTGGCGGCTGGCTGGTGCTGCGCCAGCGCGGCCTGCGGCGCGATCTGCTGCTCTGGAGCCTGGGGCTGCAGCTCGTTGCGTTGGCCTTGACCCAGGCCCGCGCCGCCTGGGGCGTCGTCGCGCTGCAAGCGCTCCTGGCGGCGCTGCTGCGCCTCCGGGCGGCGCACCGGTTCACCCGGCTGCTCCTGCTGGTGCCGCAGGCCACGGCGCTGGCGCTGTTCGCCGCGCTGCTGCTCGCGCCACCCCTGGCGACCCAGGCAGACGCCGCGGTGAGCGGGATTGTCCCGCGCGGGGAGCCGCTGCTGGCGCGCGCGCTCCTCTGGCGCAGCGCGCTCGCGCTCGTCGCCGAGCGACCCTGGCTCGGCTGGGGACCGGACAGCTTCGCGCTAGTCTACCCGCGGCACCGGGTGGCGGAGCTGGATGCGCTGGAAGCCGCGGTCGGGCAGGACGACGCGGTCCATAACACCCTGCTGCGCGTCGCCACCAGCAGCGGCTTGCTCGGCCTGGGCGCGTACCTGGCGGTCCAGGCGGCGCTGCTCGCCCGGGTGCTCCCAACCCTGGACCCACCCGCGCCCCCTGGCAGGCGGATGGCGTTGCTGGCGCTGCTGCTCTCCTGGGGCAGCTACACGCCGCTATTCGCTACCGGTGAGTCGCGCATCCTCACCGAATGGCTGTTCTGGCTGCTGGGCGGGGCGGCGCTGGGCCTGGCGCTCGGTGCACGGTGCCCACGCACCCCCTCGGGCGTCTGGGATGTCCCCAAACCACCCACGCCCGGGCGGCGGCGTGGGCTGGCGCGCGCAGCCGCCGCGCTGCTCGGGGCGCTCCTTGCGCTGGAGGCTCTGTCGGCGCTGGCGGCCGATGCTGCCTTTGGCCAGTCGGTTCTGCACCGCGCCGACGCGACCGGCGACGTGGTCGTGACCTGGGCAGAGTGGGCGGCGACGCTGCGCCCGTTCGAGCCGGTCTACCAGCGCGAGCTCGGCCTGGCGCTGGCCGATCGCGCCCGCCAGACCGGCGACCGCGCCGGGCTCGCGGCGGCGCTGGCTCGGCTGGCCACCGCCTCGTCGCTCCAGGGCGGGCGAAACGCGGAGACACTGCTCGACCTGGCGCGAGCCCGCCTGGAATGGGACCTGGTGGAGGCGCAGCCGAGCGCGGTCCCGCTGGAGTTCGCCCAGCGCGCGCTCGCGCTCGATCCCGCCAACCCACTGCTGTACGCCGATGCCGCCGACCTGGCGCTGCGCCAGGGTCGTCTGGACGAGGGGCGGCAGTACTGGGAGGCAGCACGGTCGCGGGCCCGCTCGCCCGATGCCCTCCTGCGCGTTGGCGAGGTGGGGCTGCGGCTCGGCGAGCCGCTGGCGGCGCGGATGGCACTGCGCGAGGCAGCGCGCCGGGAGTGGCGCCGGCCGCTCCAGGCCGAGGTGTACCGGGTCTGGGGCGCGGCGGCGCTGGCGGCGGGGCTGCCGGAGGAGGCAGCGCAGGCATATGGCGAGGCGCTGCGGCGCGACCCGGGCGACGTGGAGGCACGGGTGCAGCGCGCGCAGGCGTTGGCCGAGGCCGGCCGGCGCGAGGAGGCGAGCCGCGAGGCGCGCGCGGCGCTGCGCCTGGCGCCCGACAATCCGCAAGCGGCCGCGCTGCTGGTCCGGCTCAGCGCTCCCTAATCCTTGGCACGCTACCCGGGCGCAGGGAAACGACGCCGCGCCCGGGCGCTCGCGCAGCCTGCCCGGGCGCCCGCCAAGCACCCCGCGGGTCCACGGAGGCACGGGCACGCGGCCGACACGCAGCCCAGGGCATGCGTGCCGGGTGGTTCCTCACGCCTCCGCGGCCATGTGCCGGCGCGGGGGCGAGCGGCCCCCAGCGCTGGGGGCCGCTCGCCCCCGCGTGAGCAACGAGGCGCTTACTCCGCGGGCGGGAAGTGCCGGCGGCAGAAGTTAAGGATCACCGTGTTGGGGTTGGTGCGATGGCTGGTGGCATAATCGAAGCAGGCGCGGCGAATCCGCCGCTCCCACGGCCCGGCCGAGCTGGAGGCATCGCTGCTGACCTCGTCGGTCTGAGCATAGGTCGCGCTCGTGCTGCTCCACGAGCTTGTTACGACGACGAACGCCCCGAGACCCACTACTAGCGCCAGGGCGCCGTTAACGACAAGACGCTTCATGCCCGAAGCCCCTCCGCGTACGTGTTCAGGGGAAAGAGACGCAGGCTCATCCTAGCGGCGCCCCCCCACCCTGTCAAGGCCGCTTGCAGCCAGCAGCCCTCGCCACTGGGATGGTACCCAACGCCTGGAGTTAGCACTCACAGAGGGAGACTGCTAGAATTTCGGCGACTCGTGCGGTACAATCGGGTCGTCGCACCCGGTCCGTATCCTGGCCGCTGCCTGCCGGAGCGGACCACACGCAGGACCGAACCCGTACTCAGGAGGAGGTTGCACGTTGCCCGCGAAAGAACTGGTCTTTGACGCGAACGCGCGCATGGCGCTCAAGCGCGGCGTCGACGCGGTTGCCAACGCGGTGAGCGTCACGCTCGGACCGCGCGGCCGGAACGTCGCGCTCGACAAGAAGTATGGCCCGCCGACCGTCACTCACGATGGCGTAACGGTGGCACGCGAGATCGAGCTCGAAGATCATTTCGAGAACATGGGCGCCCAGATGGTCAAGCAGGCCGCGATCAAGACGAACGACGTGGCCGGCGATGGCACCACCACTGCGGTCGTGCTCGCCCATGCAATCGTCTCCGAAGGCCTGCGCAACGTGGCGGCCGGCGCTAACCCGCTGATGCTCAAGCGCGGGATCGACAAGGCGACGGAGCGCGTGGTGGAGGCGATCAAGCAGCACGCCACCCCCGTCGAAGGGCATGACCATATCGAGCACATCGCGACCGTCTCCGCCAACGATCCGGAGGTAGGCAAGCTGCTGGCGGACGCGATGGATCGCGTCGGCAAGGATGGCGTCATCACCATCGAAGAGGGCAAGGGGCTCCGCCTCGAGGTCGAGTACACCGAGGGGATGCAGTTCGACCGCGGCTACATCTCCCCCTATTTCGTCACCAACCCCGAACGGATGGAGGCGGAGATCGAGAATCCCCTGATTCTCGTTACCGACAAGAAGATCTCCGCGCTGGCGGACATCCTGCCGGTGCTCGAGCGCATCGTTCAGCAGGGCCGCAAGGACCTGGTGATCATCGCCGAGGACGTGGATGGCGAGGCGCTGGGCACCCTGGTGGTGAACAAGCTACGCGGCATCCTGAACGTCCTGGCCGTCAAGGCCCCGGGCTTCGGCGACCGCCGCAAGGAGATGCTGCGCGATATCGCGGTGCTGACTGGCGGCAAGGTGATCTCCGAAGAGCTGGGCCGCAAGCTGGATGGCGCCATGGTGGAGGACCTGGGCCGCGCCCGCCGGGTGGTGTCGGACAAGGACAACACCACCATCGTCGAGGGCGCCGGGAGTCCGGCCGACATCCAGGCGCGCATCAAGCAGATCAAGGCGCAGATCGAGGAGACCACCTCGGATTACGACCGCGAGAAGCTCCAGGAGCGGCTGGCCAAGCTGTCCGGCGGGGTGGCGGTCATCAAGGTCGGCGCCGCGACGGAGGTCGAGCTGAAGGAGCGCAAGCACCGCGTGGAAGACGCGCTGCACGCTACCCGCGCCGCAGTGGAGGAAGGGGTAGTCCCGGGCGGCGGGGTGGCGCTGCTCAACGCGATGTCGGCCCTGGATGGCGTCCAGCTCGACAGCGAGGAGATGGTGGGGCTGAATATCCTGAAGCGCGCGCTCGAGGAGCCGATCCGGGCACTGGTCCGCAACGCGGGGCTGGACGGGTCGATCGTCGTCGGCGAGGTCCGCCGCCGCCAGGCGGAGAGCGGTAACCCGAACCTCGGCTTCAACGTCGTGACCGAGGAATACGGCGACCTGCCCCAGCAGGGGATCATCGACCCGGCCAAGGTCACCCGCAGCGCGCTCGAGAATGCCGTCTCCGTGGCCGGGATGATCCTGACTACCGACGCGCTCGTCGCCGAGCAGCCAGAGAAGAAGGAGAAGGACAAGACCTACCCGGATCGCTACGGTGCCGGGCCGCGGTCAATGCTGCACGGCGGCCTGTAGCCCGGGCCGCCCGAGGCAAGGGCTGATCCCACCGGCGCTGCTGGCGGGTGAGCTGGCAGGAACGGCCTCCGGAGCGCGGGAGCTCCCCGCGTGCCCGGAGGCCGTTCCTTTAGAAGCCGGGCAATGGTGAGGGTGGAGCGGAGGCACGCACCCCGCGGGCTGGCTGCGCTGGGCTGCGCGCGCAGGCCGCTGCCTCGATGAGCGAAAGGGTCCGGCCCCCGCGCCTCGCGCCGTGGGCGCATCGCCCGAGCTCTGAGGACCTCGCACGCCGCCTCCCTCTTTCACGGCGGTTTCACGGCACGCAGCCAGTATGCAGCCCAGGCTCACTGGAGCCGCGCAGAGGTGGGGATGGATTCGCGGGTTGACCTGGGGCCGTGGTTCGACAACTCCCACTGGCAGTCCTGTTGCAACGGGCCGGTGCCGGTTGGCGAGGCGTTCGTTCCAGAGTGGATGCCGGCGATCACCGCGTGCGTCCCGCTCTCCTCGGCCCACCGCATGCTGCTGGCCACGGACGGGTCGATCACCAAGCTGCTCGAGGCAGTGTGCGGCCGGGCGATCGACGCCCGAGTGCTGCGGCAGGAGGACGTGCCGGCGACGCCGCTGGTTGCCGAGCAGCTCGAGGCACCGGTGGGGCACGCGGTGACACTGCGGCTGGTGAAGCTGTGCGATGCCGAGCGGGTGATCTGCGTCGCCGGCTCGCTGATGGCGCTGGATCGCCTGCCCCCCATCGTGAAGGAGCAGTTGTACACGACGACCATTCCCATCGGGCGCGTGATCGTCTCAAGCGGCGTGCGCGCCCATCGCCGTTCGGTGTCCGTGGACGTGGCGCGCCCGCGCGCCCCGCTGGAGCTGTTCGGCCCGCTGGCCGATGACCGCTTCCTGGTGCGCGACTCACGCCTGGTCACCGAGGGGCGCATCTTCGCGATGATCCGCGAATACTTCCCCTACTCGGTCTTCGCCTACGAGCTGGCGGCCGCCTCCGTGCCACGGTGAAGCCACGGATCTTCCTTCACCGTGTCGCTCGCCGGCTGCTCTGGGAACTGGACGAGCGGGACTTCTTCAACCGTGCCCAGCTCACCGCCTCCAAGCTGCGCCAGGCAGGGGCGAAGATCGGCCCCTGCGGGTTCGCCGCGTTCCCGCTCGACATCGACGGCCCAGTCCACCTGCTCGAAGCTGGGCAGTGGGTGGGCTGGGGCGAGGACATCATAGTTCTCACCCGCGACCTCACCCCGGTGCCCTACCTGGGCCTGCGGCGCGAGGCACCGGTGCGCCTGGTGGAGTTCGTCGACGTTGGGCAAGGGAGTATCCTTACCGCGGGGGTGACGATCGGGCCGCGGGCGGTGGTGAGTGGCGGCACGGTAGTGCTGGAGGATGTCCCGCCCGACTGCATCGCCATCGGCAATCCGGCCCGCTCCTCGCCGGTCTACCGCCGCTGGTACCTGTCGCGGCTGCAGGATATTCGCGCCCGGCCGCACCTGTACACGGAACAGGCGGTATTCACCCGCGAGGCGCCGCCCTGGCCGGACGCTCCCCGCGAGGGGATTCACATCACGCGAGACCTGGAGAAAGGGCCGGATATGTCTGGTGTGCGCCGGCGCCTGCGCCGACTGCTCGACTGGGCGGCCGAGCAACTGCGAGAGACCGACGAGCAGGTACTGTCCGACGAGCGGATCCGCATCCTGCGCAAGGCAGGCACCCGCGTGGGCGAGGGCTGCCACGTCGCGGACAGCGCCTGGATCGACCCACGGCCCGGCATGGTGGAGATCGGCAACTCCTGCATCATCGGCAAGCGGGTCATCATCTTCGCCCACGATGGCTTCGCCCAGGAGTTCACTGGATTCGTCCGCGTCGCCCCGGTGAAGATCCTGGACGGCTGCGTGCTGGAGCCGGGGGTGATCGTCCAGCCCGGGGTAACCATCGGCCCGGGCTCCATCGTGCGGGCCGGGGCGCTGGTCAACCGAGACGTTCCACCCTACACCGTCGTCGCCGGCTCCCCGGCCAAGCCGGTCATGTCCACCCAGGCGTACATCCGGCAGCTCGAAGCCGACCGCCAGGCGCACCCGGAGCGCTATCTCCCCGATGCCCGCGCCGGCCGCTTCAGCCTGCCGCCCGAGGAGCCCGCGGCCGCTCCGAACTCGCATGAAGCGCCCCCGTCGGAGACCGCGCCAAGCCGGTCGTAGCCAGCCTGGAGTCTCAGTTCGATGGGGCCGTGATCGGCGCCGATATGGGCTGGGCTGCCCCTGCCGGAGCGGCCCATGCGCGGCGCGCACTACGACTGCTGCCACTCCCAGATGACGGAGGCCCAGGCCAGGCCAGCGCCGAAGCCGATCAGGCTGAGATAGCGGCCAGGCTTGCCGTGGCGCTGGTCCAGCGCCTCGGCAAGCGCAATCGGGACTGAAGCGCTGGAGGTGTTTCCATAGCGGTCCAGATTCTGGAACACTACCCCGGGGCGCAGTTCGATATCCTTCAGCCCTTCGCGGATGATACGGTTGTTCGCCTGGTGGGGCACCAGCAGGTCGATGTCCGTGCTCTTCAGCCCGGCCTTATCCAGCGCCTGCCGCAGGATGACCGGGATGATGTTCACCGCGAAACGATACACCGCCCGGCCGTTCATCTCGAAGACGTGCTCCCCCGCATCCACTGTTTCATGCGAGGCCGGCTTCTTGCTCCCACCTGCGCGGACGATGATGGCGTCGTAGCCGGAGCCGTCCGAGCCGAGGACAGACGACACCAACCCGCCGGGCTGGCTCGTCGCCTGGAGCAGCACCGCGCCCGCCCCATCGCCGAACAGCACCGAGGTGGCTGGGTCCTTGGTGTTCGTCGCCCGTGAGAGTGTCTCGGAGGCGATCACCAGTATGTTGTCCGCGCCGCCGTTGGCGATCATGTGGCTCGCCATGACCATGGAGTACAGGAACCCGCTGCAGGAAGCATTGGTGTCGATCGCTCCGGCGTTCACCGCACCGATCCCGTGCTGAACCAGTGCCGACGACTGGGGGCAGTTCGGGTAGTCTGGGGTGAGCGTGTTCAGCAGGATCAGGTCAACGGCGGCTGGCTCGACGTTCGCCACCCGCAGCGCCTCGCAGGCGGCGTGCATCGCCATGGTGGAGGTGGATTCGTGCGAGTCGGCCAGGCGGCGCTCCAGCATCCCGGTACGGGTGAGGATCCAGTCCTCGTCGATCCCGAGCCGCTCGACGAGCTCCGCGTTCGTAATTCGACGGTCGGGGACGTAGCGGCCCCAGCCGGCGATCTTCACGTAGCGCTTCATCCTTCCACCCTTCTCGGGCCGTACCCGCAGCCCGCGCGCCCTCGTGCGGAGAGCGCCATGCTACTCCCAGTCATGTCGCGCCAGGATCAGCGCCGTGTTGCGGCCGCCGAAGCCGAGCGAGTTCGACAGCGCCACGTCCACCCGTTTGGCCCGGGCGACGTTGGGGACGTAGTCCAGGTCGCAGGCCGGGTCGGGCGTCTCGTAGTTGATCGTGGGCGGGATCATCCCGTCACGAATCGCCAGCGCGCAGACGATCGCCTCCACCGCTCCCGCCGCCCCAAGCAGATGGCCGGTCATGGATTTCGTCGAGCTGACCGCCAGATCGTCTGCCCGCGCCCCGAACACCGCCCGCAGCGCCGCGCTCTCCGCCGCGTCGCCCTGCGGGGTGGAGGTCGCGTGGGCATTGACGTAGGCCACGTCACCCACCCCCAGGCCACTCTCCGCCAGCGCCTGGCAGATCGCCCGCTGTAGCCCTTCGCCCCGATCAGGAGGCGCGGTGATGTGGTGCGCGTCCGCCGAGACGCCGTAGCCGACCACCTCGGCGTAGATGTGAGGGGCGCCGCGCCGCTGGGCATGCTCCAGCGACTCGAGCACCACCACGCCCGCGCCCTCTCCGATCACCAGCCCGTCGCGGTCCCGGTCGAATGGCCGGCTGGCCCGCTCGGGCTCGTCGTTGCGGAGCGACAGCGCGTGCATGGAGGCGAAGCTGGCGATCATTACCGGGATCACACAGGCGTCGGTGCCGCCGGCTAGCATCACCTCGGCGCGGCCCTGGCGGATCAGCTCCGCCGCTTCGCCGATCGCGCTGGAGCTAGTGGCGCAGGCGGAGGAGACGTTGAAGCTCGGCCCCTTGGCTCCGACGTAGATGCTGATCTGGCCGCTGATCATGTCTGGCAGGAACATCGGGATCATGAATGGGCTGACCGCCGCCTCGCCCCGGGTGAGTAGCAGCTCCGTCTGCTGCGCCAGCGTGCCGCAGCCGCCCGCCCCGGAGCCGACCAGGATCCCGACCCGCTCGGCGTTGTCCGTGGTGATCTGGAAGCCGGCGTCGCCCATCGCCTCGAGCGTAGCCGCCAGCCCGAACTGTCCGCTGCGGTCCAGCCGCTTCGCCAGCTTGGCCGGCATCCGCTGCGCTGGGTCGAACCCCTTGACCTCCGCGCCGATCTGGCAGCGGTAGCCGGAGGGATCGAACGAGGCAAGCCGGGCGACGCCCGAACGCCCCTGCAGCATCGCGGCCCAGGAGGAGGCGGCATCGAGCCCCAGCGGGGTGACCATCCCCACGCCCGTCAGGACCACTCGTTCACGCGGGCTCTTCCGTCGCACGCTCCCCCCTGTTCGCGCTGTGCGTGTCTTACGTATCACGCCCGCGTGAGGCACCGGTGAACGGGAGCAGCGGGGGACACGCTCGGGAGCCCAGCGGACTGGCGCGGTGCGCGTCAGGCCGGCCGACGCAGCGCCAGGACACAGTTGTGGCCGCCGAAGCCGAACGCGTTCACCAGCGCCGCCCGCACTGCCATGCTCCGGGCGACGTTGGGGACGTAGTCCAGGTCGCAACCCGGATCCGGGCATCCCTGGTTGATCGTCGGCGGCACCACTCCGTGCTCGATCGCCAGCACCGCGGCCAGGGTAGACAGCGCCCCGGCGGCGCCGATGAGATGGCCGACCATCGACTTGGTGGCGCTGACGGCGACGTCGTAGGCGCGCGCGCCGAGCACCTCCTTGATGACCTCCGTCTCCTTCAGGTCGCCGATCGGGGTGGAGGTGGCGTGGGCGCTGATGAGGCTAACCTCGTCTGGTCCCATGTCGGCCATCGCCAGCGCCTGGCGCATGGCCATCGCGGCGCCGACGCCACTGGGCTCGGTTTCGTGGTAGGCGTCGCAGGTGTTGCCGTAGCCGTGCAGCTCAGCGTAGACGTGTGCGCCGCGGGCGCGGGCGTCCGCCAGCCGCTCCAGCACTAGCACCGCCGCGCCCTCGGAGATCACGAAGCCGTCGCGGTCCCGGTCGAACGGCCGGCTGGCCCGCTCGGGCTCGTCGTTGCGGTGGCTCAGCGCGTGCATCGCATCGAACAGCGCCGACAGCATCGGGAAAGAGATCTCGCCGGCGAAGCCCTCTGTGCCGCCGGCGATGGCGATATCCGCTTCGCCCAGCCGCAGCAGGCGCACCGCGTTGATAATGCTGTCTGTGCCGGTGGCACAGGCGGTCGCCACCGCCTGGCTCGGGCCGGTCGCGCCCAGCAGGCGCGACACCGCCCCGCTGGCGTTCGAAATCATGAACTGCACCGCGGTCAATGGCCGGATCGCCTCCGGCCGGCCGGCGTCTACCGAGCGGAAGGTGAAGACGCGCTCGTCGTCACCGCCCTCGCTGTTGCCGATGTGGACGGTGATCCGGCTCGGGTCGACCCGGCCAGAGTCGACCTTGCCCTCGACGCCGAGCAGCCCGGCGTCGCGCGCGGCCTCCAGCGCCGCCACCGCGGCGAACTGCCCGTTGCGCGAGAGGCTGCGGCTCACCTTGCGGTCCGCCACGTAGTCGCGCACGGCCAGGCCCTCGACGCGGCCACCAATGCGCGACTTCAGTCCGCGGGTCAGCTCGTCGTCGATCAGCCGAATGCCCGAGCGGCCGGCGACCAGCCCCTCCCAGGTGACACGGGCGCTGTGCCCCAGCGGGGTGACGGCGCCCAGGCCGGTAATCGCGATCGGCTCCACGCTCTCCCCCTGCCGCGCCCGCCGAGCGCGGTGCGCCGGCACTGTAGCAAACGGCCGTAACGGGATCGTTCGTCGCCGGATGGCACGGCTCGTGCGCTTCCCACCGCGGCGGAAGGAGAGGGACCATTGGGCGGGCTAGACCCGGCCCTGGCCGGTATCGAGCAGATAGCCAGTGTCGGACGCCTCGCCCGAGGAGCTGGGCGAGGCGTTCTGCTCTGCCCGATCCGAGCCCGGCTGGCGGGCCAGATCCTCCTTGCGCTCCTCGACGCGCTCCTGGTTCTCTTCCTCAACGTCCAGAGGGCGATTGGAGATGCCTACGTCCGAGCGGTGTTCGGGCCTGTCTGCCACGGTGGCTCCTTTCAGCGGCGGCGCCTGAGCGCAGCGTGTCTATGCACTGAGGCGCAAGGCACGTACCATTCACGCTGCGCTCGATGGGCACAGCGCTTGCATCAGGCCAGGGAGAATGAGTGCCATGACAGACGCCGCGGCGGCGCCGAACACTCTGCGGAAACGGACACACCGGCAGGTCTTCGTTGCCGGCGTGGTTGCGCTGACCGAGCCGGGGCCGGCCGCCGCGGGCATCGTGGTGATGGCCCCCGATGGGCACACGATCTCGCGCCGGGCTCACTACCTGGGCACCCTCAGCCGGCCGGAAGCCGAGGCCCAGGCGCTGCTGGCGGCGCTGCGGCTCGCCAGCGCGCTGGAGCTCCAGGCGCCGGTCTTCCACGTGGAGGACGCGGCGCTCATCGAAGCCCTGCAGCAGCCGCGGCCGCCCTGGGAGCCCATTCCGCTGCTGGAGGCGCTGCGCGAAGCGGCGGCAGCCTTGCCCGGATATCGGCTGGAGCTGATCTCGCCAAACAGCAATCCCGCCCGCGCGGCGGCGCTGGAGCCGCTGCTCGATTGGCTGCCGGAGCGGACCCGCCGAGCGGAAGAGCTGCGCGTCCGTCCGCTCGGCGGGCAGGTGTACGAGGTCGAGTCGGCCAGCCAGCCGGACCAGGTGTACCGAGTGACGCTGCCGGGCCCGGGCGGCCAGCCGATGGCGTGCGAGTGCCCGGACTTCCAATACCGGGCCATTCCCTGCAAGCACCTGATGGCGGTCGCCCGCCAGACCGGCGATCTGCAGCGCCTGTTCGCCTCCGATCGCTGAGCGCCCGCCGGCGCCTACGCCAGGCCCGGGACCCACTCTGCGCGTGCTAGACTGCGCTGAGCGCTGCGCCCGACGCGGCCAGGAGTGGCCCGCTCAGCGCGTGCCCCAGGGGAGTGCCGTGCTCGATCTTGACCAGGCTGAGGCTGTCCCCCCGCGCTCGCTGGCCGACGAGCCGTCGCCGCTGCCGGGCATCTCCCGCAATGTCTTCCTCCTGGCGCTTGTTAGCTTCTGGAACGACATCGCCGGGGAGATGCTGTATCCGGTTATCCCGATCTTCCTCGCCTCCACTCTGGGGGCGCCCTTCGCGGCCGTCGGCGCGGTCGAAGGGACCGCGGAAGCGGCGGCGAGCGTGCTCAAGGGCGGCTCCGGCTGGATCGCCGACCGTTTTGGGCAGCGCAAGCGGCTGATCGCGGCCGGCTACCTGCTGTCCACCCTCGCCAAACCGCTGCTCGGGCTTGCCACCGGCTGGCCGTTCGTGCTCGGGGCGCGGGTGCTCGATCGCGTCGGGAAGGGCGTGCGCACCGCGCCGCGCGACGCACTCATCGCCGACTCTGCGCGCGCTGGCGTGCGCGGAAAAGCCTTTGGCTTCCATCGGGCCGCGGACACCGCCGGCGCGATCATCGGGCCGCTCGTCGCTATTGGGCTCATCGCCTGGCTCGGTGAAGGCAACCTGCGCCCGATCTTCCTGATCGCGTTCTTGCCCGGGCTGGCGGCCGTGGCACTGGTTCCGCTCGTCCGCGACCAAGCGCGCCACCGCGCGGTGGCCGACCAGATGGCGCGGGCGCCGCTCCGCTGGTCTCCGCCGCTGGCGTTGTTCTTCGGCGTCAGCGGGCTGTTCGCGCTGGTCAACTCGTCGGACGCCTTCCTGATCCTCCGCGCCAGGGGGCTCGGGCTGAGCACCACGCTAACGATTCTTGCCTACGTCTTCTACAACACCGTCTACGCGGGCCTATCCACCACGGCGGGGAGCTGGTCCGACCGGGTGGGGCGCAAGCCCGCGCTCGTGCTGGGGCTACTCCTGTTCGCCGCCGTGTACGCCGGCTTCGCGCTTGCCTCGAGCAGCCTCTGGGTCTGGCCGCTGTTCGTGGTCTATGGCGCCTACATCGCCCTGACCGATGGCGTGGGCAAGGCGCTCATCGCCGACCTGGCGCCCGCCACGAGCCGCGCCACCGCGCTGGGGCTCTACTACCTGCTGGTCGGCGTCGGGACGCTCGTCGCCAGCCTGGTGGCCGGCGGGCTCTGGGATCGGCTCGGTGCCCCGGCTCCCTTCTGGTACGGGGCTGGCGGCGCGCTCCTGGCGGCGCTGCTGCTGACCCTCGCCCCGCTGGAGGAGGCTGCCAGGCGGGCCGGGCGAGGCGCGGAAAGGAGGGCGTGATGGACGATGACACGGTTGAGGTCCTGATCGAGATTCCGCTGGGGAGCCGCAACAAGTATGAGTACGACGCGCGGCGCCGGGTCTTCGTCCTGCAGCGCGTGCTCCATTCCTCGGTGCACTATCCGACGGACTACGGCTTTATTCCCGGCACGCTCGCCGTTGACGGCGAGCCGCTCGATGCGCTCGTGCTAACGACCGAGCCCACCTTCCCCGGCTGTCTCCTGCGGGTCCGCCCCGTGGGGGTGCTGGAGATGCGCGACGAGAAGGGACGGGATCAGAAGATCCTGGCGGTACCGGCGGCCGATCCCCGCTGGGCCCAGGCGCACGACCTGGGCGACCTCGCGCAGCACCTGCTGCTGGAGATCGAGTACTTCTTCCGCACCTACAAGGCGCTGGAAGAGCACGACACCGAGGTGACCGGCTGGGAGGACTGCCAGGCGGCGTGGCGGATCATCCGCGAAGCGTTCGCCCGGGCGGGCGCCGCGCCGGGCTAGCCACGGGCGCGCCGATCGGCCCACAACGCGCCCCGGCATCCCAGCACCCTACACTGCCGTCTCCTCGCGGTGCGCCTCCGCAACCTCGCGCCCCAGCCGGGCCGCGCCGTACGCGCCGCCCACCAGGTGGTGATACGGCACGCCTGAGAAGAGATGATGGCTGCGGGTAGGCAGGTCCTCGCCCTCGGCCCATTCCTGGCGCTGGAGCTCCACGTATCCCTGCTCCTGCCTCTCCGCCAGCGCTTGGAGCAGCCGGCTGAAGCCGAGCCCGTTGGCATGGATCGCCGCCAGGGTGATGAAGATGAAGCGGAAGCCGAGCGCGCCAAGCTCCGCGAAGGTGAGCGGATGAGGGTCCTGGTGCCACTTGAACGATGAGGACCAGTTGAACGCGAGCTGGGCCTGGGGGAACCGTTTGCGGATCTCGCTGGCGAACGTCTCAACCGGGCCACGTTCGGAGGTGGGGAACTCGCACCAGAGCAGATCGGGCAGACCGCTATCCAGATAGCGCAGGCCACGCTCGATGGCGAGCGGCAGCCCACGCAGCGGCTCGGGGGCATCCACGGCTGAGACGCCATCGGTGCGGGCGATGATGACGAAGTCCGGGTTGCCGACGTCCGTGGCGACGTGGCGCAGCATCCGCAGCTTGCCCACCATCTCCCGGGCATCGATCAGCGCCTTACCCGCGATGTGGCCGCAACGCTTGGGGAGCACCTGGTCCTCCAGGTGCGCGCCCGCGACGCCCGCCGTGACGTACAGCTCGGCGGTGCGACCAACGTTGAACGCGTTACCATAGCCGCCGTCCATGTCTACAACCAGCGGCGGTATCTCGAGGGGCTTTGGCGGGATGCCGGCGTCCGGGTCACCCACAGCCATGGTGAGTTGGAACTTCCGCAGCGCGCTCGTCGTCCGCCGAGCGGCGTCAGCGATCTCGACACCGGCATATAGGTCCATGTCGGTCGAGCCGACATGCCCCATCGCGAACGAGTAGCCGCTGAAGTAGACCGCCGGAAAGCCGTAGTACATCGCAAGCTGCGCGGTGTACGGGTCGTAGACACCGGGGGCAAACACGTAGGGCTCCTCAGCGAGGAGCTGGCGCAGCCGAACGCTCGGGTGCGTCCAGCGGGAGGCAGGGACCCGGAACCCCTCGGGGAGGAGTGGCGAGGGGACCAGTTCGGACGGCGCACGCCGGCCGTTCGAGGGGAGCCCGTTGGGGATGGAGTGTCCTTGCGTCGTCACGTCGTCCTCCTGGCGTTACTCGTGCTCGTGGTCAATGGGGCAGAGCTCTGGGCAGATGCATTCAGCTCGCGCCTCGCCCGCCGGCGGCTCCTGGCAGGTCGCTTCTGTCGGCGGCTCTAGCCGCCTCAGATCGGTTTCGGGGTCGATTCGGCTGGGCATACGCCTCTCCCGTGTGGAGTAATTGCCCCAACTCTACGGCTCTTGCGATAAGCTGTCTAATCGGTCTTCTGGAGTAGCCATAGGCAGCGCCAATACCTGAAGTCGACGGAGAGGCTCCCGAGCGGTACCATTGGCCGTGCCTCTTGCTCACACCGGCGAAACCTCTTGCTGACTATTGCCAGGGGGCACTGGCCCGCGTAGGCTCGCTGAAGCGAGCGCGTGGCGCGGACGCGGAGGATGGCCGGTGCACATCGAGTTCCTCGAGACATTTGTCGAGGTGGCGCGGTTCGGCAACGTCACCCGCGCCGCTGAAGGGCTCTATCTCTCGCAGCCCTCCGTCTCCGGCCGGCTGCGAGCGCTCGAAGCCGAGCTGGGCGAGCGGCTCCTGGACCGCACCGCGCGCGGGGTACGGCTGACCGACGCTGGGCGGCAATTCCTGGAGTACGCAGCGCGCGCGGTGCGAGCGGTGCGCGAGGGACAGGAGGCGCTGGCTCAGCTCCGCGAGGCCCGCGCTGGCAGCTTGACGTTGGGTGCGGCGCCGGCCGTCAGCACCTACTTCCTCCCGACGATTCTCAAGCGCTTTACCCTGTCACATCCCGGGGTGCGTCTCAGCCTCCGTACTGGCCATTCCGAGGAGGTGTTGGCGATGGTGCTGGCGGAGCAGGTGCAGATCGGGCTGGTACGCAGCCTCCAGCACCCTGAGATCGAGGCGCAGGTTTGCTACGAGGACGAGCTGATCCTGGTGGTGCACGCCGCCCACCCGTTCCGGGCGCGCGGAAGGGTGGCGCTGGATGAGGTGGCCGCGGAGGGGCTGGTGCTATTCGACCGGACCTCGAGCTATTACGAGCTGACCCGGGCGCTGTTCCTCGATCGCGGGGTGCTACCGGCGAGCGTGATGGAGCTGGACAATATTGAGGCGGCCAAGAAAATGGTCGAGCTGGGGATGGGGGTCGCACTCTTGCCCCGGATCGCGGTGGAGCGTGAGATAGCTCTGGGTATCCTGGTGCCCGTAGGGATCACCGACGCCCCAACCATCCACCGCCCGGTCCTGGCGGTCCATCGCCGCGGACACGGTTTGAGCGGGCCAGCACTCGCCTTCCTGGCACTGCTGCGCCAGGCGCGGGAAGCTGCCGGCGTGCCACCCGCTGACAGCCCACTTCCTCCCCCTCAGCGAATCGGGCGAGGGGGAGGAAGTGGGCTGGGGCGGTCAGAGCCGGGGGCGGGTGATGGCACCTTCTGAGGCGGAGGAGACCAGCGCGATGTATTTGGCAAACACCCCGCTGGTGTAGCGCGGTGCGGGGGGGCGCCAGTCGGCCAGGCGCGCCGCTAGCTCGTCGTCCGACAGCTCCACGTGCAGCGCCCGGCGCTCTTCGTCGATCACGACTACGTCGCCGTCGCGCAGCGCCGCGATCGGCCCGCCCCGCGCCGCCTCGGGGGCGACATGGCCAACCATCAGGCCGTGGGTAGCACCGCTGAAGCGACCATCGGTGATGAGCGCGACGGAATCGCCGAGCCCGGCGCCGACGATCGCTCCGGTCACCCCCAGCATCTCGCGCATTCCGGGACCGCCCGCCGGGCCCTCGTAGCGAATCACCACCACGTCCCCGGGCCGGATCTGGCCCGAGGTGACTGCGCGCATCGCCTCCTCCTCGCGGTCGAACACTCGCGCCGGGCCGCGGTGGACGGTCGGCTCGTGTCCGGCAACCTTGATCACCGCACCCTCCGGGGCGAGATTGCCCCGCAGGATGACGAGCCCGCCGGTCGGCTTCAGCGGTTGGCTCACCGGGCGGATCACCTCCTGGCCGGGTGTCTCGACCGCCTTGCTCGCCTCCTCCGCGAGCGTGCGGCCCGTGGGGGTGAGCTGGCGGCCATCGGCGAGGCCGGCCTCCACCAGCCGCCGGGCGATGAGCTGAATCCCACCCGCGCGGTGCACATCCACCGCCACATAGCGCCCGCCGGGCTTGAGGTCGACGAACAGCGGGGTGCGGGCGCTGATAGTGTTGAAGTCGTCGATCGTGAGCGGGACACCAGCCTCGCGCGCCATCGCCAGTAGGTGCAGCACCCCGTTGGTGGAGCCACCCGTCGCCGCCACCGCGGCGATGGCGTTCTCGAATGCGGCCCGGGTGAGGATCTGGCTCGGACGAATCCCCCGCCGCAGCATCTCCATGACCAGCGTGCCGGCCCGATAGGCGATCTGCTCCTTGTCGGGGTCCGTGGCCGGGGTGCTGGCGGTGCCGAGTGGCGACAGGCCGATGATCTCCAGCACCGTGGCCATGGTGTTGGCGGTGTACTGTCCACCGCAGGCGCCCGCGCCGGGACAGGCGAGCGCCTCGATCTCCCGCAGCTCCTCGTCGGAGATGCGGCCGGCGGCGTTGGCGCCAACCGCTTCGAACACGTCCTGGATCGTGACGTCCCGGCCGCGGTAGCGGCCGGGCAGGATCGAGCCACCGTACAGCACCAGGGAGGGGAGGTCCAGGCGGCTGAGTGCCATCGCGGCAGCGGGCAAGGTCTTGTCGCACGAGGCGATCACCACCATTGCATCGAACAGGTAGCCCCGCCCCACCAGCTCGATCGAGTCGGCGATCAGCTCCCGGCTCACCAGCGAGGCTTTCATCCCCTCGGTGCCCATCGCGACGCCATCGCTAATCGCCACGGTGTTGAACTCCATCGGCGTCCCGCCGGCGGCGCGCACCCCCTCCTTCACCTTCTCTGCCAATCGACGGTGGTTGAAGTTGCAGGGCATCGTCTCGATCCAGGAGTGCCCCACGCCGACCAGCGGCCGCGCCAGGTCCTCCGGAGTAAAGCCGATCGCCCGCAGCATCGCGCGCGCCGGGGCGCGGTCGCGCCCGTCCGTCAGGGCCCTGCTGTTGTGCTTTGGATCCAACGCCATGCCCGCCTCCGTCTCCTGGGTCAGCTTGCGGCAGAGTGTAGCACGGACTCCTCGGTGGGCTCGGCCAGCAGCCCGATTGGGACCGGCTTGATCGGGGGGCGGGTGGTGAAGCCGCGCACCGACTCCAGCGGCAGGCCGGCCTGGTCCGCGATCAGGTGGGTGACGAGATTGCCACATACTCGCCCCTGGCAGGGCCCCATCCCTACCCGCGTCCAGGCCTTCAGCGCGTTCGCGGTCCGCGCGCCGTGCGCCACCGCCCGGCGGATCTCGCCAGTGGTGACCTCTTCACAGCGGCAGATCACGGTTGCGTCGTCCGCCAGTTCGTAGATGCCTGGCCGCATCCGAAACAGCTCCTTGACGATGCTCGCGAAACGGCGCAGATACGCCAGGCGGCGCCGGGCCTGCTCCAGCCGGGGTTGCGCTTGCGCGGCGCTGAGCTTCCCCAGCCGCGCCGCGGCCGCCAGCCCGGCCACGTACCCCTCGACCAGCGCCACCTCCGCGCCGGCCACCCCGGTCAACTCTCCGGCGACGTAGACGCCGGTCACCGTGCTCTGCTGCTCCTGGTCGTGAATCGGCAGCTCCTGCTCCTGATACGGGTCCCAGCGCATGGCGCAGCCGAGCAGTTGTGCTAACTCGGTCGAGACCAGGAAGCCGTAGCCGATCGCGAGTGTATCCACCAGGTACGTCTCCTCCGTCCCGGGGCACGGGCGCCAGTCGGAGTCGACCGCGGCGACCGTCACCCGCTCGACCCGCTCCCGCCCCTCAGCGCGCAGGACGATCTGGCCAGTTCGGATCGGGACGTGGTGGCGGCGCAGCGTATCCAGGTAGTGCGCGCCCTCGCGGAAGCGATCCCAGTGGCCCCAGGCGCGCGGGGCGTAGGGGAGCCAGGTACGCGGGGTGGTCGCCTCGATCACTGCCGCCACCCGGCCCCCGCCGAGCAGGAGCTGCTCCGCGACCGGCAGCAGGAACGGGCCGCTACCGACCAGCAGGACGTTCCGCCCTGGGAGCACCCGCTGGCTCTTGACCAGCGTCTGCGCCGCCCCGGCCGTGATCACCCCGGGCAGGTCCCAGCCTGGGAAGGCGATGGGGCGGTCGTACGCGCCGGTGGCGAGGACGAGTGCGTCGTAGGCGAGCCGCTCGCCCTCCGCCCCGTGCTGGAGCAGCAACGCGCCATCGGCCGCCACCCCCCAGACCAGCGTGTCGGCCAGCAGCTCGATGTTCGGATGCCCCAGCCGGGTGGCAAAGGCGTGGCCACGGGCGTACTGGCTCCCCAGCGCCCCCGGGTCTGCCAGCTCGAAGGCGCGCGGAAGCTGCTTCCAGTACTGCCCGCCCGGCCGGCTATACTCGTCCACGACCGTGACGCGCGCTCCGGCCTGGGCCGCCACGACAGCGGCGGCCATCCCGGCCGGGCCGGCGCCCACTACCGCCAGCTCAGTCCGGCGTGCCATCGTGCTCTCCCTCGAAGCCAGGCCGGCTGACCCGCATCCCCGGCCGAGCGGGGGTGACGCAGCTTCGGACGTTCGGCACACCGTCCACCGTCACCAGGCAGTCGAAGCAGACGCCCATCCCGCAGAACAGCCCGCGCGGCGCGCCCCGCTTGGCGGTGCGGCGGAAGGCGATCTGTCCGCTGCCAAGCAGCGCTGTCGCGATCGTCTCGCCTTCATAGGCGACCACCGGCGCGCCATCGACCAGGATCTCGAACACCGGGCCACGCCGCACCCCGTGCAACGCTGCCCCACTGACACGCAGGCCCGGGCTAGACCCACCCTGTTCAGCCATGAGCTCTCCCTGCTTCCGCGAAGCGGAGTCTGCGCCAGCGACCGCATCGGCGGGCTACGAGCGGCGCGGGTGAACCTTACGCCGCCGGCCCGCCATATTCAAGCGCGCCGTCCGGGCCAGGACGGAACGGCTTCACCCTGCACCGGCGCGGCGGGGCGAGATGAGACAGGCGGCGGGACGCTACTGGACGATCACCGTGCCCTTCATGGTGGGATGGAACGCGCAGTGGTAGGAGAAGGTCCCGGCCGTGTCGAACGTGTGGCTGAAGCTCTTCCCGTTGTCCAGGGCGCCAGAGTCCCAGTCCTTGGCGTCGCTCGTAACCGTGTGCCGGGTCGAGTCCCGCTGGGTCCAGGTGAGGCTTTGGCCCGCCTTGATCGTGATGGAGCTCGGCGTGAACGCGAAGTCCTTGATCGAGACCGTCGTCGCCCCACCCGAGCTGCTCGCCGCGGCACTGGTTGGCGCCGCTGACGAGCGAGCGCCGTAGCCATACGAGCTGGCACCGGAGCTGTACGAGCCCGACGCGGCGCCAGACGACGGCTGGAGCGTCCCTGCCACCGTGGTGGGCGCGGACGTCGGTGCCGCTGCCGGCGGGGCAGACGAGCTGCTGGGGGTGGGGCTACACGCCGCCGCGAACACGGCGGCCACGAGCAGGAGAGACACACCAGCGAGTCGCATCCCCGTACCCTCCAAGGCCGGCGGCTGCGCCATCGCGCAGCCGCCTATGGCCGCACCGTGTACGGATGGCGAGTGCTGGACGGATGTATCGGCGGGAGCAGGGGAGCGCGGCGAACGACTACGCCGGCTCCCGGATCAACGCCTCGGCGGGCTCCACCAGCACCGTGCCATCGCGCTGGACGGTGACCCGGTCGCCGGTCTGGATGCGGCGGAAGTCGGCCTCCGCCAGCACGACGATCGGGAAGCTTTTGCCCCACAGCGCGTCGGCCACGACGTCCCCCAGCACGACCACCGGGTCCACCTCGCTGTTGACGATCGCCGCCGGGGCGGTGCCAGCGCGCAGGGTCTCCAGCATCGCGGAGCTGGTGGAGGAGGAGCCGCGGGCGAAGGGGAACACCAGCACCCGCCCGGTGATGCGCTCGCCGCACAGCGGGTGGCGCCGGTCGATCACCTCGCCCGTGAGCGGGTTGAGCCCACCCCACCAGGAGAGCGGCACATCGGTGGCGAGCGCGGTCCCGCTCGCCTCGCCGGCGACGAGCACCCGGCCGGTCAGGCGTTCCATAGCGTGTCGTCCCGCACCACCCGGCCGGCCACGGCGGAGGCGACGCAGTCGGCAGTCGAGCCGTAGATGACCTGCTTGCCGATCTGCCCCGGGATGTAGTGCGCGTACTTGCCAGAGTTGGTCATGCAGACGGTGACGCCGCGGTCGTTCTGAACGGTAGGGAAGTTGAGGATACAAGTATCCGTCATCAGCCGGACACCGAACGCCTCGAGCGGGGACAGGAGTCCTTGGCGCTCCAGCTCGCCGAGCACGAAGCGGCTGGTGGTGACAATGAACTGTACCCGCGGATGGCGGCGCTTGCCCACCAGGCGCGGAATGAGTGCCCGGAACTCCGGGAGCGAGAAGTGCGGGCTGCCGAGGATCACCAGGTCCAGCCGGTCCGCGACGAATGATCGGCGGCCGCTGGCTCGACGCGGAGCAGGTCACACCCGCCGTACCCCTTTGCCGAGATTGCAGTCCGCGCAGGCCGTCCACAGGTTGCCGATCGCGGTCTCCCCGCCCAGCGACCGCGCCACCACGTGGTCGACGTGCAGGACGACCTCCGGTGCACCGCGCCCACAGTAGGTACAGCGGAAGCTGTCCCGCCGCAGCACCTGGAAGCGCAGTTTCTTGCTAATTGTCCGGGTTCCGCGCCCGGGCCGCGTGGCGCCCCTGGGGATGGCGGTTCCCGCCGCGGGCGCCTCACGCAGCCACGCCTCCTCGTCCTTGGGTGAGAGAAGCACGAGCCAACTCGCGCCGAAGCCGCGAGCGCGCGGCGTAATCGGCGCGTCGAGCCATTCCTCGTCCTCCAGCTAGATCACCAGGCCGAAGAACGTGGGAGACAGATCTCGCCAGTATGACTCCACGCGATGGAGGCCGAACCCGAGTGTGGCAGCGCGCAACTGCTCGGGCGTGCAGTTCTGGAACTGGCGGAAGCCCTGTACGCGCGCCCGAGCGACGATAGGACCGCCCTTCCACTTCATCCAGACCACGTCACCAGGCGTGACCTGTCCCCACGGCACGGGCCGCCGGGTCGCGTGGGTTTGTGTGAAGATGCCGACCTCCGGACGCTCCCGCGTGCCGGGCCACATACGTCTCGTCGCGGATCGCCACATGTTGACGCAAGGGTCTTGATCCCGACATCGCGCGACTGCCGCATCGTCTAGGGAAGCACTTGCTGGACGTACTCAGGCACGATCCGCTCGGCCGCCTCCGGGTCCTGGCGCAGCTTCCGATAGGTCGCGAGGGCCTGGACCTCGGACCTCTCGGCCAGAAACCGGAACGCGGATGCGGCGAGGTAGCCGTGATCAATCTCGAACGCGATCCAGCGGCGGCCGGCGGCTTCCGCCGCCGCGCCGGTAGTGTTGGAGCCGGCGAAGAAGTCGAGCACGAGGTCACCCGGATCGGTCAGGAACGCGATGAAGAACGCTGGGAGCTTCTCCGGGAACCTCGCCGGATGGCCGGCGACGCCCGCAAGCTTGCAGAGTCGGAGGTACGGGGAGTTGCTCTCGGTGTTCGGGATTTGCAGGAGATTGGGGGGAATGGCCCCACCGTTCTGCCCGGAGAACGCCTCGCCGATGTCGTGGCCCGAGGGGCGCTTCTTGGGTGTGTAGAACGCTTCGGGGTCCTCCAGCAGCTTCAGCATCCGCTTGGAGTACGGGACGAGAACCTTGGTGATGTCCGCCTTTGGGTTGTCAGTCTTCGCCAGCCACCAGACGGTGTTCACCGCATCCTTCGCTCGGATCTTCCGCTTATTGACCCACTCGATGGGGGATGGCAGCTTGGCGGGGTTGTACCAGAAGAACTCCTCGGCGAGCCGGAAGCCGAGTTCATCGCAGAGCCGGAGGAGGACACGGTAGTTGTACAGGGACCGCACCGGCCGTCCCTTCATGTACGCTCCACCGAGATCGAGCACGAAGCTCCCGGAGGGGCGGAGGATACGGCGCACGTCGGTGCAGAAGCCGAGCAGCCAGTCGACGTAGATGTCCTGATCTTCGTTGCCGTACGCCTTCCGGCGCTGAAGGGCGAACGGCGGAGAGGTGAGAACGAGGTCGACGCTGTCGTCGTCAAGCTGTCGGAGCAGGTGTCGAGCGTCCCCAACATACGCCGTGCCGCGTCGCGTCTCGTACAGGGGTTTAGGCAGGCTCTTCACCGGGTCAATATTCCTCCAGCCCGTAAGTCCAGCTCGCGATAATCTTCCACAGCAGTGTGACGCCGAAATACACCTCGGGGTCCCGAGCGGCCAGCGCCTCGATCTGCGGAAGCATGGTAGCTTGATCCTGTGTGCCGATGATGTACGCGCCCCAGTGCCGCGCATCGTCGTCCACAAGCGCAGGCAGAATCTGCTCGATCCGGAAGCCGCCGGCCTTGCTCAGCGCCCACGCGATCCCCGGACGCTCCTCGGGTATGCTGCTCGGAAATGCTTGCAGGACCGCGTCCACATGCCGCCGGGCGAGCTTCGCGAGCGCCCTGGCGGCCTCGACCTTGATGGCCAGCTCCAGGGACCGGAAGCTCCGGACGAGGGCCGGTAGCGCCGCGCGGGTACCTATCTCGCCCAAGGCCCACGCCGCGCCCGCGCGAATGTCCGAGGCTTGGTGCGTGTCGCTCAGCGTCTCCACCAGCATCTCGGCGGCCTCCGGCGTGGCGACCTCCCCGAGCACGATCACGGCCTCCAAGCGGTTCATCAGGTAGTCGCGCAGTGCCTCGACGAGAACCTGTCGACCCTCGGGCCGGCCCCTGCGCATCAGGCTGGCTGCCGCATCAAGCCGGACGTAGACGTGCTCCCTCTCATCCTCGACGCGGCTTGCGAGCGCCGCGATGGCGGCAGGGTCCTCGAAATAGCCGAGCGCCTTGACCGCTGTGTATCGATCGCTGAGGGCACTGCTTGCCGCCAGACGAATGTAGGTGCCCACGTCCGCCCCGCCCGGACACGGGAAGCGGCCCGACACCGGCACGACCGAGGCGATGATCTGGCTCGCCCGCACGTGCTCGCCCGGGGCCACAAGCGGCTTGAGGCGCACCCGCCTGCCGGACTCGCCCGTTCGCTCCAGCCGAACGGAAACCACGCGCCCGTCGACCAGCTTCCGATACCGGATCAGCTCGTCGGTGACCTGCTCCACAACTCCGGCGCCGGAGGCAACGGCCGACGGCCAGGTGACCCGGATCTCGAACCCCTCCTGAGCCCCTTTCGGGTGCTCGATCCGGACGTGCCCCTCCCGCCAGCTCCTTCGCAGGTCCGTCATGAGGAGATACTGGACGAGCGGGTCAGCCGCCCAATCCACCGGTCCGGGACCGACCCGCTGGCAATGTGCCAACGCGACCGCGTCGTCGTCCGACAGCCCGACGTCCCATCCCCGTGCCGGGTCGGACAGGGAGTGAGACATGCTGATCTCCATCTTGGTCTTCGCGCGCGATTCGACGCGGCGGCTGCACCGTAGGCAGAGGATGTCAGGGACCCGCACTCGCTTGATCTTGATCGATTTCCAGATCTTGAAGCTCATCGAGCCGCGCTCAAGCTCTAACGGTTCGTGTCCCTGGTCATCGAGATCGTCAAAGGTCCGCCTGGTGCCCGTAGCCCCGATGGCGATCTTTTCCAAGAAACTCTCGTCGGTCTTGAACGACCGGGGGAGAGGCACGCAGTCCTCCTCCTGTCGGCTACGGCAGGGTTGCTGCGAGGATACTATCGGGAACGGGCTGTCAGAGGGGCCAGTATCGCAATCATGGCACGATCATCGAAGACCGGATCCCGCCATTCTTCCCGGATCGCCCATTGGAGCACTGGCCGCGCGGCAATGGATGCCACATCGATGGACCCACCCCCGCCGCCCCGCTAAGCAGCTTGGCAGAAGTTCCGGACCGAGGGAACGTGGGGGTGGGAGGTGATGCCAGGTGTCGGGTGCGTTGGCAGAGCACGGCGATTCGGTGCGCCGCCTGGTGCAGACCAACCCCGCCCCGCGGGTGCGCCGGGGCGCCCCGGCGCAATTTCTGGTGGCCCAGGGCGAATCCGTGGGACGGGCAGCGACGCGGCTGGGCACGGCGGCGCACCGGGTGCGCGCCTGGCGGGAGCGCTACCTGGAACGGGGACAGGACGGCCTGGTGGACGCTCGCCGGGCCGGGCGACCGCCCACGCTGGGTCCCGCGGACCTGGCCCTGTTGGACGAGGCGCTGACCCAGGGGGCGCAGGCGTACGGCTGGCCGGTGACGGGCTGGAGTATCCGCGACCTGTGCGAGTAGCCGTGGCGCACCACACACCGGCGGGTGCGTGTGTCGACGGTGCATCGGGCGGTGCAGCGCCTGGGCTACCGCTACCGGCGGCCACGCCACGACCTCTGGCACCGGCAGGACCGCGAGGCGGTGGCTTCGGTCAAGGAGGTGCTGGCCTGGCGGGGAAAAGCGCCCGCGCCGGCGGGTTCCACCTCGTCTCCGTGGACGAATGCGAGGTCCACCGGCACCCCCGGCTGGCGGAGATGCGGCAGCGGCGCGGACAGCCCGGGAGGGTGACCGCCGCGGGTGAGGATCAGAAGTTCGGGGTGTTCGGCGGGCTGGACGACGCAACGGGCCGCCTGATCGGGCAGACCAGCGCGACCAAGGACAGTGCGAGCTGTATCCGTTTGCTCGACCAGCTCGCCGCCGCGCGGCCCGATGGCCCGGTGGTGGTGCTCGACACCGTCGGCTACCACACGAGCCACCTGGTCCACCGCTGCTGGATTGGCCAGCGCGACCGCCTCCGGTCGCTGTGGGTGCCCGCCTCGGCGCCCGAGCCCATTCTCATCGAGCGCGGCTGACGCTTCCTCAAGGCCACGCTCAGCACCCACCGCTGGTGGGCCGACCTGCCCGCCCGCGAGCGCGCCATCGCCGTCCTGCTCGACCGCATCGAGGCGCACTTCCACCGGCGGAGGGCATCCGCCTCCAGCCGGTCCAGAACTTCTGCGAGGTCGCTTAGGGCATTCCCAGCCGGGAGGTGAGGAATGTCGTATAGTGCGGCCTGATCCCGCACTATGCGTGGACGGGGTGGGCGACGGATCACCCCGCGGGCGTTTCCCGCCCGGCTGGAGCAGGGGCGGGCTGCGCAGCGCTGGCCGGCTCCACCAGCACCGTGCCATCGCGCTGGACGGTGACCCGGTCGCCGGTCTGGATGCGGCGGAAGTCGGCCTCCGCCAGCACGACGATCGGGAAGCTTTTGCCCCACAGCGCGTCGGCCACGACGT
>Ga0209810_1001475_pt1 | contig 35109 bp, 35 predicted proteins | sample Coa_R1_7_FD_187159 | JGI IMG/M metagenome (GOLD analysis project Ga0209810, IMG submission 187159) | Surface soil microbial communities from Centralia Pennsylvania, which are recovering from an underground coalmine fire - Coalmine... | ecosystem: Environmental > Terrestrial > Soil > Unclassified... | reverse complement strand
CTTTGGGGACCCCTGGAAGAGAGGCGTGGGTTAGACGCGCGAATGTGCTGCGAATGAATGGCGAAGCCTCCTCCCACATCGTTCGGGGAGCGAACCATACAAATAGATTCATCTCCATTCGGGTCGAAGATGGCTTCGCGATCTGTTTGGAGGTACTTCGTACCCGATTTGGATCGGCACATTCCCCGCTGCTTGCGACGGGGAATCTTCAATGACTCTTCCGCCGCGTTCCGATCTTCATCTGGAGGCGGTCTCCCCTTCTCGACAGAGAGAATTGTAAATCAACTGAAGCTGACGTCGGCAATCATCGGCCCCCTGAAATAAGATTGCTTGCATCTTGAGCCGCCGCGCGCTTTCCACGTTGGGAGGATGATCGTCGATGAATAGGCTTTCGGCGGGAGCCAATCGATAGCGGGAAAAAAGGTGATTGAAAATCTCGGCATCCGGTTTGATCATTCGAACCTGCGCCGAAATCACAAGCCCTTTAAACTTACTCCAAAAATCATATCGTTTTTGAAGATAGGCGAAGACCTTCACCTGCATGTTCGACACGCAGTAGAGATTCATTCCCCCCTTCGATAATTCCTCTAAGAGTTCGAAGCTCGACGGAATGGGGATGAGGGTTTCTCTCACCAGATCCATCAATCCTTTCATCTCAGAAAGCGGTCGCCCCGTCCGCTGTTGAAAAAAGCGAACCGCCTCCCCTTCGTTGAGCGTTCCCTTATCGAGCGCCAGCCAATCGGGGTGCTGAAACACCTCTTTCCGGACGAGCGCTTGGAGGCCAGGGTCCTCCGGGTAAAGTCGCGCCAAGATCTGATCGGGCTTCCACTCGAGCAGCACCCCGCCGAGATCAAAAACAATGTTGCGAATGGAACGGTTCATCAATCCTCCCTCATTTAATACTTTGAATTAATCTCGCCCATCGACCGAAAACAACGCCGCCGATTTCCTGAAGACGTGGAAGATGATCCGGGATCTTTCGGAGGATCTCCTGCCCCTCGATCCGACTCTCTCTAAGTTCCTCCGAGAAGGTCTCGACCATCTCCCCAATGATCTGCTCGGTCACTTCCATATGAAATAAAAAACCGTACGCATGGGAGCCATAGCGAAAGGCTTGGTGTTCGGTCTGGGCCGACCTCGCCAGCGGCACCGCCCCTTCGGGAAGTTGAAAAATATCGCCATGCCAGTGATACCCGGTAAAGAGCGGCTCGATCCCGCTCCAGAGCCGATCACGCTCCCCCTCCGGGGAGAGTTGCACCGGATGCCAGCCGATCTCTTTTTTCTCTCCCGGCACGACCGCGGCCCCCAGCGTTGCCGCCAACAGCTGGCTTCCCAGGCAGACTCCCAAGATCGGTTTTTCCTCCGACAGGGCCTGCTCGATCAGCCGCATTTCCTCTGAGAGAAACGGATATTGGGGATGATCATACACCCCCATCGGTCCGCCCATCACGATCAGCCCGGTGGCTCCTTCCATCCCTTTTGGAATAGCCATTCCTTCAAAAGGTCGAATGGTCTTGACGGAGAGCTTCGCCGACGATAACGCATCGGCGATTGTCCCGAGGGTCTCACAACCGATATGTTGCAGCACCCAGACTGTTGACATGGCCTGCCTCCCAATATATCCCAGTTCGACAGATCCAGAATGGCAATCTTTACCACTTCCTGGAAAAAGCTGCAACCCTGACCGCGATCCGATGGGTCTTCTCGATCGACACCCCCTAGATATAGACTATTTTTGCTTTACTTTAACCGAAACCTATGTTATGAAGAAATGATTTTTGTTGTTGGAGGTCTCCGTTTATCTTGATGGACCGATTCGAGATTCAGGATCGATCCCCCGCAAGGCCGGTCTTTCTTTTCCGGCTCGTTCCACCCCATTTCACTCTCATTCATTATTTGACGACCGAAGGATGAAGCGATGCGCCTTAAGAAGCTAGAGATATTCGGATTCAAATCGTTCTTTGATAAAACCGTGGTCACACTCCAGCCCGGCATTAATGCCGTCGTGGGGCCGAACGGCTGCGGAAAGAGCAACCTGGCCGACGCCATCCTCTGGGTGCTCGGAGAGCAGAGCGCAAAGAGCCTTCGCGGCGAGAAGATGGAAGATGTGATCTTCAACGGCACGGAGCAGCGCAAGCCGCTCGGAATGGCGGAGGTGTCGCTCACCTTTGGCGACATCGACAATGCGCTTCCGGGCCCTTACGCCCCCTACTCCGAGATCACCGTCAGCCGTCGGCTCTTCCGCTCCGGTGAGAGTGAATACCTGATCAACAAAACCCCGTGCCGATTGAAAGATATCCGCGATCTTCTCATCGATACCGGGGCCGGATATCGCGCGCACACCATCATCGAGCAGGGAAAAGTCGATGATCTGATCTCCGCCTCTCCGATGCAGCGGCGGGAGATCGTCGAGGAAGCGGCGGGAATCGCCAAGTACCGCCTTCGCAAAGCGGAGGCGCTGCGCAAGCTCGAAGCGACCGAACAGAACCTCACCCGCGTCCGGGATATCATCGGCGAGATCAAGCGGCAGATCAACTCCCTCGACCGGCAGGCGCGGAAAGCGGAAAAATATCAGAAGCTGCGGGAAGAGTTTCGCGCCCTCGAACTCTGGGTCGCCCGCGCCGAATGGGATCAATGGAGCGGGACCCGCGCGCTTTTGGAACAAGAAGAGAAGGAACTTCAAGAGACGGCGGCTTCGGAAGAGCATCAACTCGCCGGCCTTAACCTGAAGCAGTCCGAAGTCAAGCTGGCCTTGACCGAACAGGAGCAGTCGCTCAACCAGATTAAAACGCAGGTCTTCGAGATCGAAGGAAAGATTCAGCGGTTGGAGGGGCGGATCGAGACAATCCGCGCGCAGCGGAAGGAGTGGAGCGAAACCGAAGCGCGCAACCAGCAGGAGCTCGGAGAAATCCGGCAAGCTGAAACGACTTTAAAAGGAGAAGAGGCGCTCCTTGAAAAAGAGCGGGAAGAGATCGAGCGGGTACAACCGGAGCAGGAGCAACTCCTCACCGAACGGCAAGAAGAGGCGAACCGACAAGAAGAAGCGCTGAATCAAGAAATCGCGCGCCTCGAGCAGGAAAAGGTTATTCTCTTCGAGCTCGCCTCGCGCCTCACCCAGGCGAACAACAACCTCCTTCACATCGAGCGCCGGAAAGAAGACCTGATCAAGCGCAAAGGACGCGGCGCCCAAGAGTTGGAATCGGTTCAAACAAAAAAGCAGGCGATCGAGGAGGCGGCCGGGAGGCTGAAGGGGCAGTTGGAGCAGACGCGGCAGCTTCTCTCGGAAAAAAGCAGCGCTCAATCGGCCGCCACACAGCGTTTGAAAGAAACGGAAGCCGACCTCCAAGCCCGGTCGGCCCGGCTCGCTCAGGCAAAGGAGACATGGGCGGCGCTGGCCGCCCAGCTCGCCTCCCGTGAAGGTTTCTACAAAGGCCTTCTCGGACCGGGGACGGAGAGCCTTCTTGTCCAACTCCAAGGGATTCATGGAATGGTCGCCGATTTCATCGACGTTCCCGCTCCCTATGAAAAGGCGATTGAAGCGGTGCTCGAAAACCGACTGCGCGGCATCATCGTCGAGGGGCCGGCGGAGATCAAACAGGGAATCGAACACCTCCGGCAGACCCGGATGGGTCGGGGGACCTTCTTCCCCCGCCAGCCCCGAGCGAGAAGAGAGAACGCGCCCCCGATCGAAGCGGGTCACGACGGGATGATCGGGCGCGCACTCGATCTGGTCACCGCCCGGGAAGGATATGACGGCCTGGTGAATGCGCTCCTCGGCGAGGTGGTTCTCGTACGCGATCTCGATGTCGCCCTCCAATGCTGGAACAACGGATCGGCCTCTACGATCTGGGTGACCTTGCGCGGGGAGGTCTTAGATCCTGTCGGCAGCGTCACCGGCGGCGAGCGCGATGAGACGGGCCTTCTCGAACAGAAGCGGGAGATCAAACTCCTCTCCGATCGGATGGACCAACTCCAAGAAGAGAGTCGGCGGCTGGAGGCGGAAATCGCTCAAAATCAGGAGATCCTTCAGACGACCCGTCAAGAAATCGAAGCGCTGACATCCGAGATCCGATCGCTTGAGATGCAGCAATTGCATGAGCAGAAAGATCACAGCAGCTCTTTGGTCGAGATCGACCGTCTTCAAAACGCCCTCCAAACCGTTCTCTTTGAGCAGGAGGAGGGATCGAAAGAGGAGCGGGAGCTGTTGGAGCAGGAGGAAGGGGAGCGCATTCGGATCGCCGAGGCGCAGCGGCTTAAAGGAGAAAAGGAAATCGAGATTGTCCGCCAGCAGGAGCAGGTCGAGACCCTTCGGCAACATTTGGGAGGGATCAAAGAAGAGGTCGTCCGATTGAAGATGGAAACGGCCTCGCTCAAAGAGCGGCATCGGCATCTCCTTGAAAAACGTGATCGCGTCCACCGCGCCCAAGAGGAGCTCGCGCAGCGTTTCCAGGAAAAAGAGCGCCTTCTCGCCTCCCTCAAGGAGAAATGGCAGGCGGCCGAGACCGAAGAGGCTGAAACAACCTCCGCGATCGGTCAGGCCACCGCCGAGCGGGAGGAGAAAGTCCTCCTGATTCGGGAGAAGACCGAAGCGCATGCGGCGATTCTGGCCCAGTTGCAACAGGTGGAGCAGGAGATCCAACAGCTTCGCGCGCAGATCGACCAAACGCAGAAATCACTCCAAGAGCGCGCCCTTCGAAAGATCGAAGCGCAGATGACGCAGGAGAAAATCCGGGAAACGATCTTCATGAATTACCAGATCGAAATCGCCGAGACCGTTCCGCCCCCTCCCCCTGCACCGGAGGAAGGGGCCTGGACCGTCGATCAGGCGCGGGAGCGCGCCGCCACGCTTCGACGTTCGCTCGACGAGATGGGGCCGGTCAATATCGGCGCCATTGAAGAGTATCGCGAGCTGGAGACCCGCTATCAGTTCCTGACCTCTCAGGAGACCGATCTGACCACCTCGATGGAGAGCCTGCGACAGGCGATCGCCAAAATCAACAAAACCACACAGAGCCTCTTCGTCGATACCTTTCATCTCCTCAACGAGAAATTCAAAGAGGTCTTCGTCTCCTTCTTCGGCGGCGGCAAAGCGGAGTTGATCTTGCTGGACGAGGCGCACCCGCTCGAATCGGGGATCGAGATGATCGCCCAGCCCCCCGGCAAAAAGCAGCGGAGCATCACGCTGCTCTCCGGCGGAGAGAAAGCGCTCACGGCGATTTCCCTCTTATTCGCCACCTTCTTGATCCACCCGAGCCCCTTCTGCCTGCTCGACGAGATCGACGCCCCGCTCGACGAGGAGAACACCCGCCGCTTCACACAAGCGGTCAGCAACATGTCGCGGCAGACGCAGTTTATTGTGATCACGCACAACAAACGGACGATGGAGATCGCCGATGTCCTCTATGGCGTGACGATGGAGGAGACCGGTCTCTCCCGCCTGATCTCGGTCGATCTGAACGAAAACGGAAGAGCAAATGGCAACGGAAACGGCCACCCGGTCGGAACCCCGGTGATCTCTGATTCGATCTAACTTCGACAAGAAAGAGAGGAAACGATGTCCGTGGAAGAGAGTACCCACCTCGTTCGGGAACATTACAACAATTTCAACAAGCGCGATTTCGGCACCGGCGCAACCCTGGTCGATCCCAAAGTAAGGTGGATCAATGTTCCCTTTGGAACCATTTATGAGGGGCCGGAAGGATATAAGCAAAATCTGAAGATGTGGACCACCGCAATGTCGGATGCGCGGGCTGAGATCACGAATCTGATTGCCTCGGATCGCTGGGTGGCGGTGGAGTTCACCGGCAAAGGGACACATCAATCGGGGCCGTTCATTGGCCCCAAAGGACCGATCCCTCCCACCGGGAAGTCAATCGAACTCTCCTTCTGTGAAATCTTCGAGATCAAGAATGGCAAGATCGCCCTGATTCGCGTCTACTTCGACGCCGCCACCCTGATGCGGCAACTCGGTCTCATGCCATAGATAAATCGATAAAAAATGCCCCGCAACGGTCGATCAATTGCAGGGCATTTCGATGAAACGCGAATCAGGCCGCCTTCGGTTGAAAGCGTTTCTGAAACGCTTCGGTCGTCACCCGTTCTCTAAACTTCGTCAACGGAATCGCCCAACGCTTCTCCAACGCCGGGATGTCGACGCTGTAGCCGACATCGTTGAACCAACGGAACATCAAACCAAAATCGTGTCCAAAGATATTCTCCGTCTGATCGAACGGAAGCGGTTCATACTGAACCGGTTTGCCGATCTCTCTTGCAATGAGCCCCAGCGCCTCCGGCATCGTCAGCACATCTCCGGCCAGGTCGATCTGCTCCCCGATAAACTCCTTCGGTCGAATAAAAGCGGCGGCGGCGAAGGCGCCGATATCATCGAGCGCAATCATCTGGAGCTTTTTGTTGGCGGCCAGAGGAAGAGCCACCCTTCCCTGCTGAATCGCGGGAAGCATCCAAGGAGCGGCGAAGTTCTCCATGTTGTTCCTGTTGCGCCTGTGACGAGAATCGTTTCTTCAGCCATGGCTTCTCCTTGGGTAAACTTTCCAATCATTGCCGGTTCTGGATCAATCAAGGCTCAAGACGCTTCCACCGGAAGCACCTCGATCCTCTTCTGCTCCATTCCTCGAAGAATGTTCAGCGTCGCGGCGTTCCCAAGCGGCCACTCCGCCAGGAACCGATGGAGATCGTCGACGCTCGTGACAATCCGCTCATTGATGGAGAGAATCAGATCTCCTTCGCGAAGGCCGGCCCGGGCCCCCGGCCCGCTCGGCTCGACCGAGATCACCTCCACGGCGTGGGACTGATTCAGATGGAGCGCCCGCGTTAACCGCCGATCAAGCGGCCGCTGCTGGCCCCCAATCGCTAAAATACCACGGCGGACACGGCCATGCGTCAGCAGCTGCGGAATGACCCACTTGGCGGTGTCGATCGGAACGGAAAAGCTGATTCCCTGCGCCATCCGAATAATCGCCGTATTGACCCCGATGACGCGGCCGCGCGAGTCGACCAGCGGCCCGCCGGAGTTGCCGGGATTGAGCGGGACGTCGGTCTGAATGATCTCTTCGATCAAACGGCCTCCGACGCCGCGCAAAGATCTCCCCAACGCGCTGACGACACCGGTCGAAACGGTCGACTGAAACCCGAGCGGGTTTCCAATGGCAATGACAAGCTGGCCGACCCGTAAGGCGCGGGAATTTCCGAACGACGCATAAGGAAGGCCGAACGCATCGATCCGGATTACGGCCAGATCGGTGGAGGGATCTTCGCCGATCAGCGTCGCTTGAAGCTGACGGCCGTCGGTCATCATCACCTCCAGCCGACCGGCTTTGTGAACCACGTGACTGTTGGTCAAGATGTAACCATCCGGCGTGAAGATCACCCCCGAGCCGGCCCCGGTCACCTCCGGTCCTCGACCGCGACCCGATCCGCCGATCATCACGCTGACCACCGCCGGTCCGACCGCATCGACGACATTAATGACCGCCCGCGAATAGGCGTCGAGAAGCTCCAGGTCCGAGGCTTCAACCGGATCAGAAATCGATTTTCCCGCGCTTCCGTCGACCTGCAAACCGCTCCGCTCCTCCGGCAATTCTTTTCCATTTTCTGCTGTTTCGTTCTCAGTGACGACAATCTCATCAACTTCAATCATCATCTCCTCCTTCACATGAAGGGATCTATCAAATTAGTGTAGAATTATGGCGCGCTCGGAGCGTTCATCTCCCAGATCAGGATCTCCGCGCCGGCGGCCGGATCGGCCGTGAGGGCCGGGGTTCCGGCGGCGGTCAGCCGGGCCGCATCGCCCGCTTCAAGCCGCCCCGCCCCTTCCAGCGTCGCCGCTCCCTTTGCGACAAAAAGGTGGAGATAGGGGGCGTCCGGAATGCGGACCGACTCTCCCGGTTTGAGCCGCCCTCCCCAGAGAACCGCCCCTTTTTGGCGAACCTGAATCGCCGCCTGATCTCCTCTTCCCGATGCAATCGGAACCAAGCCGCCGCGATCCAACTCCCGATTGATATCGAGCTGTTCATAAGAAGGATCGATCGCCTCGGTATCGGGGAGAACCCACATCTGGACAAAGTGCACTGGTCGATCGCCGCTCGGGTTCATCTCCGAATGCCAGATCCCCCGCCCCGCGCTCATCCGCTGCGCCAATCCCGGATAGATCACCCCGGCATTTCCCAAGGTATCTTTGTGTTCCAGCTCTCCGTCGAGCACCCAGGTCACAATCTCCATATCCTGATGCGGATGGGTTCGAAACCCGGTGCCGGGATGGACGATATCATCATTGTTCACGAGGAGCAGCCCATGATGGGTATTCTTCGGATCGTAATGATTGCTGAAGCTGAAGCTGTGACGGGAATCAAGCCATGGGATCTGGGTATGAAAGCGCTCTTTGCCTCGTCGAATATCAATATTGGGTCGAATCATTTTTTCCCTCCTTTGGGACGGAATCTCTCCTTGCATTCCGTCTCTTCGTCAAATCCCTTCCCGATTTTTTTGCAGAGCCGGCCGAGCTCCTTCTGTTCAGCTTCGGTCAGAATCCGCATCTCCCGAACAAGCGCGTCAAGATGCTTCGGAAAGATCTTTTGAATCAGTTGACGTCCCTCTGTTGTGAGATGGACGCTGACAAAGCGCCGATCTTCCCCCCGCTCCCGCCGGACAAGCCCTCTCCGCTCCAGATTATCGACGACCATCGTGATATTGCCGCCGCTTCGAAGGAGCTTCCTCCCGAGTTCACTCTGGCAGAGGGGGCCCAGATGAAACAGCACCTCAAGCGCGCCAAATTGGCTCATCGTCAGCCCGGTCGAAGAGACGACCGGGCTCAAACGGGAGGCGAGGGAGTCGGCGGCCCGCATCAATTTAATGAAGGTATTGAGGGCGTTCACCTCTTCTCGCGTTCCTCGGTAACAGGTCCCCATGGATCGTCCAGTCAGTGCTTTGAAGTTAAATAGTTTAATGTTAAATTATATTTCAATATAAATCGCCCCGCTTTGCTTGTCAAGGACCTCACGCTTCGGACAGGAAACGAGGACTTTAGGGACAACGGATAGAACCAAACCAGGTCAGGACGGCAGATCAAATCAGGATAGGAGGGATCTCATTTATTTATTATATTGATCACTTGCTTTGATTTCCGAAAAAAGCTGCTCGGCCCGCTTCATGTCATCTGAGGTAAACGCTCTTCCTCCAAATCTCGCCTCATAATAAAGCTCGGTCAGACCTCTCAGCGCGTCGATTACCCCCATTTCTTTTTCGGCCACCATCTCTACAAACTCCAGCGGCGTCTGATCCTGCCGCTTCTTCAATCCCCTTCGGGCCAAGAGACGAAGCATCCGCTCATAGATCATCGTCGCCCCTTCCTTCGATGCGCTCCCTCGACTGATCCATCCGCCCCCTCCTCCATATCGCCGATAAAGTAAAATCATCGAGATGGACAGGACCACCAGCAGAAGTGAGATGAGGGAAGGTCTCTTCTCAATCGATCGTCTGATGAGGGCCACCCATCCACCGATCCCTTCCGAAAAGCGACCGACCTGATTGCGCGTCCCCTCGATGAGCGCAAATTGATCTCGGAGAGAGTAACGGACAATATAACGGTCCCATTTAAACCGCATCCAATCGATATAGGCCGAGACCGCATCCGAGAAAGTCTCACCCGGTCGGCCGGCCGGCGGGGTCGGATCGAAGGTCAACCATCGCCCTCCTGGAAAATAAACCTCCACCCACGCATGCGCGTCGCTCTGGCGGACAAGGTAATACTTCCCCAATTCGTTCCACTCTCCCGGAAGAAAACCGGTCACCAATCGGGCGGCAATCCCGACGCTTCGAAGCATCATCACCATCGCCGAAGCATAATATTCACAATATCCTTTCTTCTGGAAAAAGAGAAAGTCCTCCAACGGCGGGCGCGACGATGGAGCCACCTCCAGACTGTAGGTGTAGTTGGTCCTCAAATGCCGCTCGATCGCTTTTACTTTCTGATAAAGGGTGGGGAAGGGATCTGCAATCTGGTGAGCGAGCGCGACAATGCGCGGAGAAACGTCTGCGGAGAGGTAATGCGCTCGGACCTCGAAGGGATAATCGATCTGCTCGATCTGCCAATCGGCTTCGGAGGGGAGCTCGGCGGTCGCCGTCATCTCATACTCGATTCGCTGGAACGGGACGAAAGGAAGGTAGAGCGTTCCCGATTGATCCTCAAGGAGCGCCGGAAAATTCCCTCGAACGGTTGCGGGTGATCCGGCGGTAAAGAGGACCGCGCTCTCAATCGGCTCCAGGAAAATCGTCCGCTGAAAAACCTTCGACGGGGATCGGACCGGACGAATCTCAAAGGAACGATCGAAGCGCCTCGGAAGCGTGCCCCGACGCAAAAGGGTATTCTTCCACGCCTTCCCATCATAGACATCGAACGACATCCCCCGCAAGTAGAGAGGCGCCTCCTTCCCTTCATCGGAGGGGAGAACCCGCATTACGAGGGAGAGATCCCGTTTCACCGGGCCCATCGATCCTAGGTCAACCTTTTCGGAAAATCCCGATATTTTCTGAGGAGTCGTCTGCTTTCCCTGGAGAAGACCGACCCCGATCCGAGGAAGGAAGAAAAAAATCAACAACGTCGGCACGAGCGCGCCGATCGAAAGGAGATGAATCGACATCATCAAAGGATAGGGGACCACCGATCTGAACGGTCGCGCCGGCATCGGCGTGGGGCGCGACTCTTCCTCCCGTTTTAAGTGTTGGATCACCAGTCCCCAGATCAACAGCGCGGAAGAGAAAACGAAAGAGAGCGCATATCCGAACCCGCTCCCCGCGCCGGCGGCCGCCAGCAGTTGCAAGAAGCAGATCAGATAAAGCTGGAGATAATCTTTTGACCGTTCGAGATGGAAGAGGCGATAGGCCATCAAATAGACCAGAAAATGCATGCAGGCCGCAAGAAGCGCCCCGGAGAGGCGAAGGTCGAATAGAAAAACAAGAGAGAATAAAACGGATGCGGATCGCCAGAAGTAAGGGGAGAGCCTCACCGGATGCTCGGTCAAAACGAAGTAGAAGGAGGCCAGAATCAGCCCCAGACCCGCCGCACTCCAGGCCCAGGTAAATTGGCTGTTGGTGATCAGCGCCGAGAAGCAGGCAAGCGCCGTCAAATGGCTGAGCAGCCGCGCCCCTTTAGCGAATGACATCGGCCCGCTCCTCCCCGGATTCAATTTCGATCACCGTATCACAAGGAAGCTCCCCCTCGCTCGGGGTCTCCTCCCACTTCACCCAGACGACGGCCCTTCCTTGGGGATCCACGGCGCGGGGAGAGACCGGCACTCGGCGCGGGAGCGGCTCGATCAAAGCGAGCCGCTTGAAGATCCGGTCGAGATGGCCCGGCCCTTCCCCAGGTCCGATCTCCTGATCGGATGTTTGGATCGACACCTTCAATCCAGCATGGATCATCGCTGAAGCGAGCGAGGCCGCGGTCTCAACGGCCCGCTCGAATCGCGCTTTCCACCGATCCGACCCATTGTCAGGCGCCCGATTGTTTAGAATCAGGAGGACCCCGCTTCCTTCCTCGCGCTCCCGCTCCTTCACAATCCATCGCCTCTGTCGGGCCGAGAGCTTCCAGTGGATCAGCCGAGAATCATCCCCCCGTTGATACGCTCGAAAGTGATGAAACGCCGCCCCTTGTCCATCCCGGGAGGAAGAAGAGAGTGCGCCGGAGGAGGTCGGACGAATCGGCCAGGGCACGGGGTGAATCTTTGGATAGACCCAGAGTTCCATCGGCTCGCGCCTCGCCGCCGTCTTGATGAAAAACCCGAAGGGGAAGGTGGTGGAAAGGGTCACCCCTTCCAGCCGATAACGACCTCTCTTGGAGAAGACCATCCGCAGCGGTTGTGATTCGGTCGACACTGGATCGATGCAGATAAAACAGGCCGCCTCGGACCGGTAAAGACGCTCCGGCACGTCGGAGATCATCACCGGATCGACGCGGAGGGAAAATGAAGGGAGTCGCCTCTTCTCGTTTCGAAGCCGCACCCAAATCGAGATCGGCTCGCCGACGGCGGCCGGCAGAGGCACATCGAAGGAGAGCGCCAACCATCGAAGCGACTGTTCGGAGAGAAGTCCGGAAACGACAATGATGCTGAGCATCAACGCGACGAGAAGATAGAGAAGGTTATTGCCGGTGTTCACCGCCGCGAGCCCGATCCCGAGGGTCAGCAGAATGAAATATCCCCCCTCTTTTGTGGGACGAAGCGTGCGGGGGAGGTAATTGAATAAGGTGAGGCGAGAGGCCATACGTTTGATCCGTCCGCGGCGGGATCAGAGCGGGACCGGAATCGTCCCAAGGATTTCCATCACCACCGCTTCACCCCCTTGAAGCGCCTGCCCCGAAGAGGCCCCCTTCAGGAGAATCCGGTGGCTGAAGACCCGAGGGGCCAGCCGTTTGATGTCATCGGGCAGACAGTAGCTCCTCCCCTCGACAAACGCAAGGGCCCGCGCCGCCCGCTGCAAGAAAAGCGCGCCCCGGGTGCTCACCCCCATAGAGAGATCTCGAAGTCGCCGCGTCGCTTGAACAATCGCCAGAAGGTAATCGATCAGGCTCTCTTCCAGCGTCACCTGCTCCACCTCTTTCTGGAGGGCGACCACTTCATCCCGGGTCAGCACCGGCTTGACGACGCCGGAAGAAGCGGCGGCTTTCAGGAGAATGGCCTTCTCATCCGACGGCTCCGGATAGCCGAGCCGAATCCGCATCGTAAATCGATCGAGCTGCGATTCCGGGAGGGGATACGTCCCGTGGTGATCGGCCGGGTTCTGCGTCGCAATCACCATAAAGGGATCGGGAAGAGAATAGGTCTGGTTTTCCACCGTCACATGACCGTCGTTCATCGCCTCCAGCAGGGCACTCTGCGTCTTCGGGGTGGTTCGATTGATCTCATCGGCCAATAAGATGTGGGTGAAGATCGGACCGGGGCGGAACTCGAACGCATTCTTTTTGGGATCAAAGATCGGCACGCCCAGAATATCGGCCGGGAGAAGATCGCTGGTAAACTGAATGCGCTTGAAGGTGCAGTCGATCGAGCGGGCGAGGCTGGCCGCCAGGGTGGTTTTTCCGACGCCGGGAACATCTTCGATCAAGAGATGGCCCCGACTCAGCAGCGTCACCACCGCCATCTTGACCGCCTCCGGTTTTCCATGGATAGCCTGTTCGATATTCTGCCGGAGGGCTTGAACCTGCTCGCGCGATCCCATGTCGAAGAGTGTAACAAAGGGGCCTCGGCGCGTCAATCAAAGCCGGTCCAAAGCAAACGCGACGATCCTACCTCCTGCCCGGACAAGCAAGCGGATATCGTGGGAAACAGATCCCATTTGCAATATTCCTTCATTTCGGTAACTTGGAGAGATGACGAGCGAGGGCGGCTCCGAGACGCACCCGAGGGAGGAAGACCGATTAAAAACGGAGATGCATGCGCCGACCGATGAGAAATTTACTCCGCTCCGAACACGAATGACTCGGATGAGGATTAGAGCGGATTGGAATCGATTGTCAAATCTCGCGCCGATATGTTACGATGCCTCGCTTTGAAAGGAAACGAATGATCTGGGTCGGATTAACCGGGGGGATCGGCAGCGGGAAGAGCACCGTGGCGGCACTCTTCCGCGAGGCGGGCGCGTTTGTGATCGATGCGGATACAATCGCGCACGACGTGATCCGAAAGGGGGGACCGGCCTATTCGCCGGTGGTGGAGGCCTTCGGCGCCGGGATATTGGATGAGACCGGGGAGATCAACCGAAAAAGCCTGGGCGACATCGTTTTCCAAGATGCGCGCGCGCGCGAGCGCCTTAATCTCCTCGTTCACCCCCACGTTTTCAACCGCGCCGAAGCCGAGCGGCAGGCCATCGCCGCCGACCATCCCGATGCTGTAATTCTCTTCGATGTCCCTTTGTTAATCGAAACCGGCGCGCATCGGAAGATGGATCGGGTGGTTCTCGCTTATGTCGATCGCGCCACGCAGCTGGATCGGGTGATGAAACGCGACCGCCTGACACGGGAAGAGGCGGAGCGGCGGATCGATGCCCAAACCCCGCTCGACGAAAAACGCCGATATGCCGATGAGATCATCGATACCGGAGCGCCATTGCCCCGCGTTGAAGCGGCGGTTCGATCGATCTATCAACGACTGCAAAGAGAAGCCAGATCCAAGCGAATTTCTTGACTTCTCTCTCCGCCGCCGATAAAATGAAGGAACACGTTCGAGAGGAAAACATTGAGCCGACAGATTACAAAAGCAGTGATCCCCGCAGCCGGATTGGGAACGCGCTTCCTTCCAGCGACGAAGGCGTCCCCGAAGGAGATGCTCCCCCTCGTCGACAAGCCGCTGATTCAATACGTCGTCGAAGAGGCGGTGGCGGCCGGCATCCGGGAAATCATCATCATTACCGGCCGCGGCAAGCGGGCCATCGAGGATCACTTCGATATCTCCTTCGAGCTGGAAGAGACTCTACGGCAGAACGGCAAGTTGGAGCTGACCGAGAGTCTCCGAAAAATCTCCGACATGGCCGACTTCTGCTACATTCGGCAACGGCAGGCGCTCGGGCTGGGGCATGCCATCCTCTCCGCGAAGAATCTGGTCGGCAATGAAGATTTCGCCGTTTTATTGGGGGACGACATCATCGATCATCCGATCTCCGCCCTCCAGCAGATGGTCGATATCCACCAAAAAAACCCCGCCCCCCTCATCGGCATCCAAAAAGTTCCCAGGTCGGAGGTCCGCCAGTACGGGATCATCGACGCCAAGTCGGCCGTTGACGGGCTCTATAAAATCAACGACCTGGTTGAAAAGCCGTCCCCCAAAGAAGCGCCGTCCAACCTCGCCGTGATCGGACGATACATCCTGACCCCCGAAATCTTCGAACTGCTCGAAAAGACGAAACCGGGGAAGAACAATGAGATCCAGCTCACCGACGCGCTGAAAGAACTCGCCCGCCTGCGCAACATGTATGGCTATGTGATCCAGGGAAAACGCTTCGATGCCGGGGACAAACTCGGATTTCTGAAAGCGACCGTCGAAATGGGTCTGAAAAACCCCGAACTGGGAAAAGAATTCCGAAAGTACCTGAAAGATCTTCCTCTTTAAGCCCACCCTGCGCCGCTCACAGGGCTCTTCGGAAGGGAACCGCTTGCAGAGCCCGATCGACCTGTGTAGAATAGGGGCAGACGATCCGCCGTTTACGTTCCGCCTTTTCAGCAATCGATTCATTCTCTATCCGCTTTCCTTATTTTGATCAGAAACGATCGTCCCGCAAATTTAAATGCGTATAGGAGTTCCGTGTGTCCCTGAAAGATCAAGAGAAACAGCAAGTCGAAGTTCCCGAGACGCTTCCCCTTCTCCCGGTCCGGGATATTGTCGTCTTCCCCCATATGGTTCTTCCCCTTTTCGTCGGTCGGGAGATCTCCGTCAAAGCGATTGAAGAGGCGTTGGCGGGGAACCGAATGGTCGTCCTCGCCGCGCAGAAATCGTCGGAGGTGGAGTCGCCTGAACCGGAGGACATTCATCCGATCGGATCGGTCGGGACCATTATGCGGATGCTCCGGCTCCCGGATGGACGGGTCAAGATCCTCGTTCAAGGAATGACCAAAGTGCGGATCACCTCCTTCCTGCAAAGGACCCCCTACTATCAGGTTCAGATCGAAAAGTTGGCCGACCGAATCGCCGGCGAAAATGCGCTGGAGGTCGAAGCCGCCGTCCGAACCGTGAAGGAATTGATGGGCAAGATCGTCGGCTTCGGGAAGTTCATGGTTCCCGATATCATCTCGGTCATCGAGAACCTGGAAGATCCGGGGCGTCTGGCCGACATGATCGCCTCCAATCTCGGCCTGAAGATCGACACGGCGCAGGAGGTGCTTGAGACCCTCGATCCGCTGAAGCGCCTGCGCAAGATCAATGATCTCTTGGCCAAAGAGGTCGATGTGTTGACCATGCAGCAGAAGATCCAAGCCGAGGCCAAGGGGGAGATGGACAAGACCCAGCGCGAATACTTCTTGCGCGAGCAGCTCAAGGCGATCCAGAAGGAGTTGGGAGATTCGGACGAGCGGGCCGAAGAGGTCCAAGAGTTCCGGAACAAGATCGCCGAGGCGAAGATGCCGGAGAAGGTGGCGAAGGAGGCGGAGCGTCAGCTCAAGCGGCTGGAGAAGATGCACCCCGACTCCGCCGAGGCCGCAACCGTCCGGACCTATCTCGAATGGCTCGTCGAGCTCCCCTGGAGTGTGGCGACCCGAGACAATCTCAGATTGATTACCGCCAAAAAAGTTTTGGACGAGGATCATTATGACCTGGAGCGGGTGAAGGACCGCATCCTGGAGTATCTCGCGGTCCGCAAGATGAAGGAAAAAATGAAGGGGCCGATCCTCTGCTTCCTCGGTCCTCCCGGCGTCGGCAAGACGTCGCTCGGAAAATCGATCGCGCGCGCGCTCGGTCGGGAGTTCGTGCGGATCTCCCTCGGCGGGATTCGGGACGAAGCGGAGATCCGTGGACATCGCCGGACCTACGTCGGCTCATTGCCGGGCCGGATCATTCAGGGGATTAAGCAGGCCGGGACGAATAATCCGGTCTTCATGATGGACGAGATCGACAAGGTCGGAATGGACTTCCGGGGAGATCCCTCGGCGGCGCTGCTCGAAGTCTTGGACCCGGAGCAAAATCACAGCTTCTCCGATCATTACCTCGGCGTCCCCTTCGATCTCTCGAACGTCATGTTTATCATGACCGCCAATCAGATCGACCCGATCCCGGCGCCGCTGCGCGACCGGATGGAGATCATCGACATCGCCGGATATACCACAGAGGAGAAGGTCGGCATCGCCCGAAATTATCTGATCCCGCGGCAACTGACGGAGCACGGGATCAAAGCCGATACAGTCCTCTTCACCGACGCAGCGCTCGACCTCATGATCATGCAGTACACCCGCGAGGCGGGAGTTCGCAATCTGGAGCGGGAGATCGCCAACGTGCTGCGGAAGATCGCGCGCAAGCTGGCGGAGGGAAAAGAGAAGCGATTCCGGATCACCCCCTCCAACGTTCATCACTATCTCGGCATTCCGAAATTCCTCCCCGAAGCGGAGCAAGAACGGGATGAGGTCGGCGTTGCGACCGGGCTCGCCTGGACCCCGACCGGCGGCGACATCATTCGGGTCGAGGCGACGATCATGAAGGGGAAAGGGGCATTGACCCTCACCGGGCATCTCGGAGATGTGATGAAAGAGTCGGCCCAAGCGGCCCTCTCCTATATTCGATCGAAGGAGAAAGCGCTCGGCATCAAAGCCGATCTCTTCTCGAAAAACGACATTCATATTCATGTCCCGGCCGGGGCGATTCCGAAAGACGGTCCCTCCGCCGGGGTAACGATGGCGACGGCGCTCGCCTCGCTGCTCACGGGGAAAGCGGTTCGCCACGATGTGGCGATGACCGGGGAAGTGACGCTGCGCGGACGGGTCCTCCCGATCGGGGGATTGAAGGAGAAGATCCTCGCCGCCAAGCGGGCCGGCATGAAAACGGTGGTTCTCCCGAAGCGGAACGAAAAAGATCTCGAAGAGGTCCCCCGCCATGTCCAACGGGGACTCGAGCTGGTCTTTGCCGATCACATGGATACGGTGCTTGCAGCCGCCTTTAACGCGAAGAAGGCTCCGTCGGTTGTGGCCAAGGCAATCCCCAAGACACCGCGGGTGAAGCCGCGCAAGCGGCCTCGGATTGCCCCGACCGTCGCCACGGTATAAAGCGAATGAAATCGGCTCGGCCGTTCCGCCGCCGAACCGGAAAGAGGGAATGGATCTTCGTCAACTCGGCGAGTTTGGTCTGATCGATCGGATTCAAAAGCGGTTTCCCCCGCCCGCGATGCCGGTTCCGCTCGGCATCGGCGATGATGCCGCCGCGATCCTCCCCTCCTCCAAACAGTATCTGCTCCTCACGACCGACAGCCTGATCGAAGGGGTTCATTTCGATCCGGCCTTCTCTACCTTTCAAGACGTCGGCTACAAATCGGTGATGGTCAATGTCAGCGACATCGCCGCGATGGGGGGAGCCCCCCGCTACTTTCTGATCTCGCTCGGCCTGACGAACCGGCAGACGGTGGAAGAGATCGATCATCTCTACAAAGGAATCGAAAGGGGAAGCCGCGAGACCGGGATCGATCTGCTTGGAGGAAATATCGCTTTCTCCACCGGACCATTCTTTATCTCCCCGACCGTCGTGGGAGAAGTTCCCAAAAAAGAAATGGTCACCCGTGCCGGCGCGCGCGAGGGAGATGGACTGTATGTGACCGGCACGCTGGGAGATGCGGCCGCCGGATTGGCCCTTTTAAAAAAGGGAATCGAAACGCGGCGCTTTGCCCGCCTGGTCCGCCGCTATCGGAGGCCGCAGGCCCGCTGGCGCGAGGGGCGGCTTCTGGCCAAGATGCGGATTCCATCGGCGATGATCGATCTATCCGACGGGCTGAGCTCCGACCTCGGTCATTTGATGGAGCAGAGCAGGCTCGGCGCGGAGATCGAGGCCGATCGCCTGCCGTTATCCCTTCCCTTAAGGGCGACATCTTTACAAATGGGAACCGATCCGCTAGAGTATGCCTTACACGGGGGGGAAGATTACGAACTCCTTTTTTCCGTCCCGGAACGTAAAGTCAAAAAGCTTGAGAGAATGATTGAGGAAGGTTTGATTCGCGCAACCAGAATCGGCCGGATCGCCTCGCAGCGGATCGGCTTGACGTTAAAGGAGCCGGACGGCCGGAGACGGGCAATCGCCCCGGGCGGTTGGGATCATCTCAGGAAAGACGGAAGGAATTAAGATGGGATTGATACTGAAGGTGAAGGATCAGATGCGGCGGGTGTTGGGATTGAACGATACACCGCATCGGACCGCGCTCGCCTTCGCCATCGGCGTTTTCATCGCCTTCTCGCCCCTCCTCGGCTTGCACTTTATCTTGGCGATTCTCTCGGCCTGGCTCTTCCGTCTGAACCGGGTCGCCATTCTCGTCGGCGCCTTCGTCAACAACCCCTGGACCATCACCCCGATCACCCTCTCCTCCACCTGGTTCGGCCTTGAGATCTGCTGCAGGGCGCGCCAGATTCCCCCGATTAATTTTGAGAATGTGACCTTCGCAAATATGGCGGCCCAACTCAAATCGTATCTCTTTCCATTTGTCCTCGGGTCGACGTTGCTCGGATTGGTTTTTTCCGTCATTTCCTACTTTGTGATGCTTTGGATGATCTCGCAATATCGGAAAATCAAGAAACCGGACTCGACTGAACCGGCGGCCGAATCTTCCAGCTCTCCATAACAGGATGTATGGATAAGCAGTACGATCAGTTTCGCGCCTCGCTTCTTTACTGCAACAAATGCGGCCGCGCCATGCCGGTCCGCGAGCGGCTTCTCCTCGTCCTCCCCGACGGCGAGCTCTACGATTATCTCTGCCAGGGATGCGGCAGCTCTCTCGGCTCCAAAACCGAGCGGGCGACCGGCCCGAAAGTCTCCCTCGGAAAAATGCAGGCTCCACCGCCCACTCCCTCCGTCGGACGCCCCAGAAGAGCTCCGAAGAGAAAAAATTAATTTATAAGAAAGAAGGGAGAAGAAATCCCTGGCCGGATCGGCCGGTCTTCATCTTGGCGAAGAAACGGCGGCTCGATTCCGCCCTTGCCAACCGGTGATGAAGAGCAATCCTCCCAGGACCAAAAAGAGGATGGAAAGATGCAGATGCGCAGTCGGGTTGGGATCGCGCTCCGGATGAAGCAGGACATTGATCGCGCGAACCGCCCACCAGAGGATTGTAAAAAGCGCGGCTCCGATTAAAACGGTGTAGTCCCGTCGTGTGGCGCGGCTTCCACGAACCCCCATTGCGAGGAGAAAAATCCCAATCCCAAATGAGATGATCGCGCCGAAAAGATGCGGGATCATAAAGGGATCATTCCCCCAGTGAAGGTAGATCACATACAACCGAAACCCCCACGAGAAAAAGATCACCAGACCGGTGATGAAAAGCAAGGTGCGGACTTTCTTAGACATGGTGCCTGATCTCCAAGTTTAGATCGATGGATGCTGTTCCTTTCTGATGTTTTAAGCCTCCTCCAAATTCAAATTGCCGTCGATATATTTGAGATTAAATTTGAACAGATCAATCTGCCAGCGGTCGTGCTTCTTCACCAAATGAAAGTCATAACTCCCCACGAAGGTCCGGGTGTTCCGGCCGGACTTGTTCGGAAGGTAGTGAAGGGCGCTCGCATAGCAGAAGGCGGTCGCCTCATCTCCGGTGACCCGCACGATGAAATTTCCGGACTGATGATGGATCGCCTTCAGCGGCTTCAGCCCTTTTTTCCAACCGTCGGCAATCTGCTTCGGTGTCATCATAACCGGCTCGCCGCCGGTCAACGAGGTCATGTCGAAGTGGACCTGCGGCGCAAAACACTTCCTCACCCAATTCCAATCGCGCTGATCGGTCCCGATGAATAGCGCATTGATGACATCAATGATCTTGTCTTTTTCGAGAAGGGTTTGTAGGTCGTCTTGCATTGATAGATTCCTTTTCAGATGATCAACGCTTTCGATAATTTAACTGGAATTTCATTTGCTTCACTCAGAATTCTCCCGGCCACCTCTTCCCGAATTTGCTCCTCGTCCAATCGGGATGTGAAGAAGCGACCTGAGCCGACATCATTTTCCGAGCCAGGCGGGCAAGATAGAAAACGGTCTCCAAGCGCTTGGCAGGAGTCATCGTCCGCAGCACGGCGATCATTTTCTCGTCTGGAAGCTCAATTCCATCGACGATGGGTGCACGTCTGCTTTTTCATTGTTAAGATGATTCTCTCTTTACCATTCTTCGTCGGTTACCACACGGAGTCGATGGTTTTCAATCGCGCCAGGAGTCGATCTTTCGTGATGAGTGGCAGCCCGAGAAGCTTGGCCGTGGCCACAATGATTTTGTCGTGGAGTTCGGTTACTTCTTTCGTCTCGACCATTTGTGAGAGGACGCGGTGGTCAAGAGAAATGATCGCGTAATTGTCGCTCTTTCTGATCCGCTCGAACAACCCTCTGAAATCGAAAATGACCTTTTTTTTATCGAAGATACTCAGAGATTCGGCCAGAACGATGGTAGGTATCAGGATGACGCATTCTCCCTTTTCACACTTATCAAAGATCCGTTTTGCTTTTGAACTGATTTTGGAGTTGTTGGTGAAGTGCCAGAGGAGAGGGTGGGTGTCGGTGAGGAAGGTCATGGGGGTTAAATCTCTATTTTGTCGTAAAGCTCCTTTTGGGCCTTCCTCACGTCTTCATCCGAAATATCCACTCCCTTTAAAATCCCCTTGAGGGGGATAAGGTTTTTCTTCGAGGGGGTCAATTTCTTCAGGACCGAGAATTTAAGATCTGAGACTTCGTCTTCAATAGATTCAATCTTGTGAAGGACTTCAACTTCGCCATTCGATCTATTCTGTTTCATCATGACCACTCATAACAAAGGAAGGATGATAAAAAATATAACACGCCCCAAAATCAAAGTCAAAACGAACGCCAGAAGAAGGGCGCCGATTTTTTTAAGCCAACAGCAATCTCCGTCCCTTTGGTTGAGGCACTGGATCTCCGAATTCTTTTGCCGTGTCAATCCATAGTTGGATTGCCTCTCTTATGTTGGAAAGAGCCGTCTCCTGTGTATCTCCATGAGCCATACATCCGGGTAGTTCAGGTACTTCAGCGATAAAAGCTTGATCCTCTTCGCTCCAATAAAGGATGATTTCGTACTTGTATATTAAGACTCACCTCCCAACTTATATTTTAAAATTATACCTCGGACCTGGCGAACTTGATAGACTTTGGCTTTATTCCCATCCCGTTGAAGATTGATCTTTTCCTCGATGCCCTGTTTTCTGAACATTTCCACGTGTCCGCTCCTCAAACCCTAAATGGAGCAGCAGTTGTCGCAGATCATCGGAGGAAATATTGGCATTTGACGTCCCTTGGAGAATCCGAAGCAGAATTTTTCGTATTTAGCCAATTATTTTCAATCAGCCCAATATGTTGACCCCGACCGGCACGCGGCTTGGATCAAAGTAGAAGGAAAACCTGTATTCAATGCGCCTCAGCCCAATTCTTCGCTACCCCCACATCTACCTTCAGCGGCGCCTTGAGTTGAATCACCCCTTCCATCAACGCCGCGACCTTTTCCTTCATTAAAGGAATCTCGCTCTCCGGCACTTCAAAGATCAATTCGTCATGCACCTGCAAGATCATCCGGCTCTTCACCTGCGCTTCCTGCATCCAGCGGGCGATGTCGATCATCGCTTTTTTGATGATGTCGGCGGCGGTGCCTTGTATCGGGGTGTTGATGGCGAGGCGCTCGCCCAAGCCGCGGGTCTGGCTGTTGCGGCTGGAGAGTTCGACGATCTGGCGACGACGGCCGAAGAGGGTGGTGACATAGCCCTGCTGCGTGGCGGTCTCCAACATCTGGTCGATGAAGCGTTGGACACCGTGATAGCGCTCAAAGTAGCGGTCGATGTAGCGCTTCGCTTCGGACTGGGAGACGCCGAGGTTGGAGGCAAGCCCGAACGGGCTGATCCCGTAGATGACGCCGAAATTCACCGTCTTCGCGATCCGGCGCATCTCGGAAGTAATCGCGTCTTTGGGAAGGTTGAAGAGCTGGATCGCCGTGCGGGTGTGGACATCTTCGCCGGTGCGGAACGATTCGACCAGCACCGGGTCCTCCGACATGTGGGCCAGGATGCGCAGCTCAATCTGATTGTAATCGGCGGAGAGAAGTTGATATCCCGGCTCGGCGACAAACGCCTGACGGATGCGGCGGCCGAGCTCTCCCTTGATCGGAATATTTTGAAGGTTCGGCTCTTTGGAGGAGAGGCGGCCGGTGGCGGCGATCGTCTGATTGAGCTGGGTGTGGACCCGGCCGGTCTCGGGATGAATCAGCTTGGGAAGGGCGTCGACATAGGTTGATTTGAGCTTCACCAACTGTCGGCTGTTCAGGATCTCCGCCGGCAGTTCATGCCGGACGGCGAGCTGTGTTAAAACTTCTTCATCGGTCGAGTAGCCGGTCTTGGTCTTTCGAATCGGCGGGAGTCCCAGCTTCACAAAAAGAACGTCGGCCAACTGCTTCGGCGAGTTGATATTGAATTCGCCGCCGGCAATACGATAGATCCGCTCGGTCAGCTCGGCGAGCTTCGCATCGAGCTCCTTCGAGATCTCCAAAAGAAGGTCGGCGTCGATCTTCACCCCGTTGCGCTCAATGTCGGCGAGCACCGGAACGAGCGGCATCTCCAGATCGTTGAAAAGGGAGACCAACTCCTGCTCTCCTAAAAGAGAAGGAAGCTGCTCGGCAAGCTTGAGCACCGCGTCGGCTCGTTGGCAGAGATAGGGGGCGATTCTCTCCGGCGCCGCTTCATGAATGGGATGCGCCTTTGCCTCCTTGTCGCCGCCGGCCGCCTCCACCGCGGTGACCAAGCGCTCCTTGAGATATTCAAAAGCCACCGTCTCCAACGTGTGATCGCGCCGGCCGGGATTCAAGAGGTAAGAGGCGATCATCGTATCGAACGGAGCATTGCGCAGGACGACTCCCCGCCGCCCCAAGACGATCTCGGCCAACTTCAGATCATGACCGACCTTGATGATCGACTCCGACGCGAAGATGGACTTGATTTCGGACGGAAGATCGGTGCGATCCTCCAGCGGGATATAAAACGCATTCCCCTTCTCAAGACTGAAGGCAATCCCAACCCACTCCGCCCGCATCGGCTCCTCGGAGGTCGTGAGCAACTCGACCGCGACCCGCTTCTTTTCTTCGATGGCCGCCATCGCCTCACCGATCTCGGACGGGGACAGAATGCGATAGCCGGAGGCCATCGCGGGAGGCGGAAAGGTCAGCCCCTTGAGAATATTCGAGAACTCCATCTCGTTGCAAAGCGGGATCAAACGCTCAAAGTCGGGGGGCTGACTTCGAAAACGTTCCGGATCAAATTCGATCGGGCAGTCGGTCTCGATGAGCGCCAGCGCGCGGGAGAGGCGCGCCGTTTCGGCCTCCGCTTCGAGCGTCTGGCGCAGCTTCGGCTTCTTCACCTGATCGAGATGGGCCAACAGGTTCTCGATTGTTCCGAACTGCTGGACCAATTGGACCGCCGTCTTCTCCCCCACGCCGCTGACGCCGGGGATGTTGTCGACCGAATCACCCATCAATCCCATGATCTCGACCACTTGCGCGGGGGTCGTTCCGAACTTCTCCTGAATTTCTTTCTCGGTGTAGATCTTCTCCTTCATCGTATCGTAGACGGAGATGCCGGGGGAGATCAATTGGAACATGTCTTTATCGCCGGTCACCACGATGACCCGGAACCCCTTCGCCTCTCCCTTCTTCGCGAGGGTGCCGATGAGGTCGTCGGCCTCATAGCCGTCCCCCATGATCACCGGGATGCGGAAGGCTTCGACCATCCGGTGAATGTAGGGGATCTGGAGCGAGAGCGGATCGGGCATCTCCGGCCGGTGAATCTTATAGTTTTGATAGGCGGTGTGGCGGAAAGTCGGACCTTTGGTGTCGAAGGCGATCGCAAGATAGTCGGGCTTTTTATCCTTGATAATCTTCAGCAGCATCTGTGTGAAGCCGTAGACGGCATTGGTCGGAATGCCGGTTGAGGTTGAGAGCTCCCGGATCGCAAAATAGGCCCGATAAATATAAGAGCTTCCATCAATGATGTAAAAAGTCTGCTTCGCCATGAAAATCCTACAGAAAAGGTTCGACCCATCTTACAACGGCGGAAGAAAGGAGTCAATTTAAGCGCGCTCTCCGATAATCTGATTTACATCATCCGATCGAGTAGGAAGGGGCTCCTCCTTTGGTAGCATTGACGCCCCTTTCCTCATTCTTTACGATAAATAGAAAGTAAACGAAGGACCTCTCCGGCCGGGAAGGGGCAATACTCTATGCGATGAGGAGGCCGTTCCACCGGTTGCTCGTGAGGTCCTTCGTCCAGGTCCAATCCGATGTTTATCCCGGTGTCAGGCGCGCATTCAAATGAGAGTCACACCGTACAATCCGAAGGAGGGATCTATGAATCCAGCGAGGGTCACGATTCCAAATGAGCCGATCTCTCTCCGGGAGTCGATCCCGCCCGGAATCATTTCCGGATTGGTTGGGGCTGTTTTGATGGCCGCAGTCGCAATGTCTTTTGCGCTCTCTCAAGGCGATCTTTGGAGGCCGGTCAAACTGGTTGCAGCCACGGTGCTCGGTGAGGAAGCCCTGGCCGGTGCCGGTTTTCAATTCGGTCCGGTTTTTCTCGGCCTGCTGATTCATCTGATGATGTCGCTGGCATTGGGCGTTTTCTTCGTCTGGCTGGGAGGCTATCTCGGCTATGGAGCGGCGGTGGGATGGGGGATTATCTTCTCCCTCTCTATTTGGGTCATCATGCAGTTTGGACTGCTTCCGGTGATCGATCCCTGGCTGGCCGCCATGCCGCCGATCCCATTCGCGCTGGCGCATCTTGCTTTCGGCCTCAGCCTCGGAATGTATCCTCGTTTCCTGAGAGCGGAGGCCGCGCAGGCCCCCGCAATTTATCGGAAGGCCGCTTGAGCTCTTTCCATGAAAGGGAAAGGTAGAGGATGATGAAGGGAGTGATTTCAGACGTAGACGGAACGCTGGTCGACAGCAACGACGCGCATGCGAACGCCTGGCAGGAGGCCTTTCAGGAATTCGGGATTCTCGTGAAGTGGGAGGAGATTCGGTGCGAAATTGGGAAAGGGGCCGACCAGTTGCTGCCGCAATTTCTCACCCCGGAGCAACTCTCTGACCTGGGAACCCAAATCCGCAAGCGGAAGAAGGAAATTTTCAAGAACAGATATTTCGACCAGATCCATCCGCTTCCCGGGGTCCTCCCTCTCTTCGAGCGGCTTCATCAGCAGAAGAAGACGATCGCTCTCGTCACCTCCAGCGGGATGAGCGAGGCGCAACACTATGTCCGCCTTCTTGGCATCGAGCGCTATGTTCGGGATATCATCACCGGAGAGGACGTCGCCCGAACCAAGCCGTATCCCGATCTGTTTCATGAGACGCTCGATCGTTTTCATTGGAAACCTTCCGAAGCGGTGGTTCTCGGAGACACCCCCTATGACGTGATCGCCGCCCAAAAAATCGGGCTCCCGACAATTGCGGTCCTCAGCGGGGGCTTTTCGGAGAAGACGCTCCGAGACGCAGGCGCGGTCGAGATCTATGCCGATCTTCCCGCCCTGCTCAAAAATGACAAATCACGACTATTTAGTTAGCGCAGAAGAGTAAAGGAGATCTCCCCATGGCGCGCACATTTGGAGCAAGAAGATCAATTTTCCCCTCCGTTTTACCCTCCCGTACCACCATGCTACTTGCCGGCCTGACCCTCGGCATCCTCTTCGCCCCGCGAGCCGGTCGAAGCACCCGGACATACATCGCGCAGAAATATCATGATTGGATGGATCGACTCAGCATGTGGTTTGAAGATCTCGCCAAAATGACACGGCAGCAAAGCAAGCGTTTTCAAGGAAACGTTCGTGAGCTGAGGGAGCGATCGATGCCCGAAGTGGCAGATGTCAATGATGAAATTCTGACGCAGCGGGTTCGAAGTGAATTGGGACGTTTTTTTAACACAGGGGCGATTGAGATCACCAGCCAGGATGGAGTGACCACCCTCCGGGGGAACGTCGCGAACGACCGAGAGAGAGAAGATATCATCGAGATGACCCGTCGGGTCCGCGGGGTTCGCGATGTGATCAGCCTCCTCTCCTAGGCCTCTGCCGCACCGAAGCAGATTGATTCCTCTTCTGAGGAAAAGGAGCGTCCGCTCGCCCAAAACGCCTCTTTCCACGTGGTTGCAAAAGGGAAAGGGGTGTGGTATAAATAACGGAAACTATTGGGCAAAAGATGGCCATTTTAAAGATCGCAAAGCTCGGAAATCCCCTTCTCCGACAGATCTCGGCGCCGGTCACTCCGGCGGAAGCGCAAGATCCGGTTTTTCAGAATTTTCTGGAAGACATGGTCGAGACGATGCGCAAACTCGACGGCGTCGGGCTGGCTGCCCCTCAGGTTTTTGAATCAAAACAGATCATCGTCGTGGAGGCCAACGCCAATCCCCGCTATCCGAATGCGCCCGATCTCTCATTGATGATTCTGCTCAATCCGACCTTCACCTATCTGTCCGAGGAGACGATCGAAGGATGGGAGGGCTGCCTGAGCGTCGATAATTTACGGGGAAAGGTGGTCCGATCGGCACGGGTTGGATTGAAGGCCTTTAATCGCTACATGGAACCGGTGGAAATGGAGGCCGAAGGATTCCTCGCGGTCGTTTTACAACATGAAATCGATCACCTAAACGGCAAGGTGTTCCTCGACCGGATGAAAGATTTCTCCACATTAACCCATTTGGCTGAATTTGAACGCTTTTGGACGAGAGATCCGGCGGAGGTCGGATAATCTCTTTTCTTTTTTTCTCTCCTTTGCTCAGTGTTTGTCCCACCCGCAACCCAACAGATAAGCAATCTTTGGATATAATCGGATAGATGCGCGTTAAAATCACGGTCCAAAAATTTAATCCCGATGTCGATCAGAAAGCGTACCCCCGCGACTATTTCGTGGAGGCAAGCCGGGGGATGACCCTGCTCTCGGCCCTTTTGAAGATTAAGGCCGAGATCGACGGCACCCTCACCTTCCGCGCCTCCTGTCGGGCGGCAATCTGCGGCTCCTGCTTGATGCAGGTGAATGGCAGTCAGAAGCTGGCCTGCAAAACGCCTCTCAAAGAGGAGCTGGAACATCACGGGAAGATCGAGGTCGGACCGATGGCGAACATGCCGGTGATCAAAGACATGGTCGTCAAAATGGATCCCTTCTGGGAGAAAATCCACGCCGTCAATCCCTTCTTGATGACAAAAAACGGAGCGGAGGTTCCGACCGAGGCATTAAAAGATATCCATGAGAAGCTCCACAATGCCGACGGCTGCATCATGTGCATGGCCTGTCTCTCCGCCTGCACCAGCTATGAAGTCTCTCGCCGATTTTTAGGTCCGGCGGCGTTGGCCAAGGCTTACCGCTTTCAGGCCGACCCGAGAGATCAGGCGCACGTTGCCCGCCTGGAAGCTCTTCAGGGACCGGATGGGATTTGGGACTGCGTTCGATGCAACTTTTGCGTTCAGGTCTGCCCGAAAGATGTCCGTCCGATGGAGCAGATTGTCCGGCTTCGGCGCCTTTCGATTGAGGCCGGATTCTCCAACTCCGTGGAGGCGAGACATATCACCGAGTTTACGAAAGTCGTCGGTCACGAGGGTCGGCTCAACGAAACGCTCCTGCCGATCTACATGACCTGGGGAAATATCCGGAAGATGATCCGAATTATCCCGCTTGGCATCAAGATGTTCTTCCATGGGAAGACGCCGTTTCCCTTCAAGCGCGTGCCGGGGGTTGATGCCGTCCGGGCCATCTTCAAACATTGGGAGAAAGCGAAATGAAGTACGCCCTCTTTCCAGGATGCGCCGCCAAAGGAGCGACCCCGGAGCTGTACACCTCGACCATGAAGGTGGTCGGACGCCTGGGGCTCGACATCGTTGAGTTGGAAGCGTTTAATTGTTGCGGCGCCGGCGTGATCACCGAAGCCGATCCCGACCTCGCCTACACCCTCAACGCACGAACCCTTGCGACCGCCGAGAAGATGGGAATCAACAATGTCATGACGATCTGCGGAACCTGCCAAGGCATTTTGGGGGGCGCCAACAAAAATCTTCAAGAGGATGACGCGCTGCGTGAGCGGATTAATCGTGCCCTCAAAGATACGACCGGGCTGGAGTATCATGGAACCGTCGAAGTGAAGCATCTTCAATGGATCTTGGTCAAAGACTTCGGCGTGGAAGAATTGGGCAAGTTCATTACCCATCCGTTGAACGTCTCGATCGCGCCGTTCTACGGCTGCTACATCTTGCGCCCTTCCCGCGCCACCGGCTTTGACGATTGGGAAAACCCGACCTCTCTGGAAAAATTGATCCGCGCCGTGGGGGCCTATCCGGTTGAATATGACGGCCGGACCAAGTGCTGCGGCTTCCCCGTTCTTTTAGAAAAAGATCAGATTGCATTAAGCATGGTCGCGCAGAATGTCGGGGAAGCGAAGGAAAAGGGGAGCGATGCGATGGTGACCCCCTGCCCCCTCTGCCACATGAGTCTCGACATCTATCAAGAGCGCGCCGAAGATCGGCTGCAGCAGACCCGGCCGGACCAGACGCTCGGCGTGCCGATTCTTCACCTCCCTCAACTCCTCGGGCTGGCGATGGGTTTCTCTCCCAAGGAGTTGGGAATGAAACGACACCTCGTCTCCCCCGCCCCCCTGATCGAGAAAATACAATAACAAGGAAAATGGATGAAAAAAATACAAATTCCGGAGTGGGTTCCCCTCTTCCCTCTTCCGAATGTGGTCTTCTTTCCGAAGACCTATCTTCCGCTCCATGTCTTCGAGCCGCGCTACCGTGAAATGGTGCAAGATACCATGGAGGGAGATCGGATCATCGGCATGGCCCTCTTGAAAGAGGGATGGGAAATCGATTATGATCGCAATCCGCCGATCCATTCGATCGGCTCGATCGGGGAGATTGTTCGATCACAGCGACAAGATGACGGCCGATACAATATCCTCCTCTACGGTCTTAAAAAATACCGGGTCCGGGAGGAGAATTTTCTCCGCTCCTACCGGCAGGCGCGCATTGAGATCATCGAAGAGTCTGAAATTAATGTGCTGCCGGCCGCGATCAAAGAGCGGCTGGTCGAGCAGATGATCCGATATCGCCGCAAGATGCCCGGCGGCGATGCGCTGGAGTCGATCCTTGAGATGGGACTGGATGATGATGTCTTGGTGGCGACCCTCTCGGCCGGGCTGCCGCTGACCATCCTCGAAAAACAATTTCTCCTCGAATCGGAAGACCTTCATCAGAGAGCGCGGCGGTTGGTCGAGCTGATGGAGATGGGCTTTCAGACCATTGAACAGGCAGGCGGACAAATGGAGGATTAGATGACCTCAGAATTAAAACCGGGAGACGACGCTCCGATCTTTACGCTCCCCTCTTCGGAAGGTAAAGAGGTCGATCTGACTTCGTACCGAGGGAAGACCGTCGTTCTCTATTTCTATCCCAAGGACGACACCCCCGGCTGCACCAAGGAGGCGTGCTCTTTCCGAGATTCTTTTGCCGAACTGAAAAAAGCAAAAGCGGTCGTTCTGGGGATCAGCCTCGATCCCCCCGCTTCGCATCAAAAATTTATTCAGAAGTACACCCTCCCCTTTCCGCTCTTGAGCGATACGGATGCGACCGTTTCGAAAGCCTATGGGACGTATAAATTAAAAAACATGTATGGGAAAAAATTCTGGGGGATTGAGCGGTCGACCTTTGTCATCGACCCCAAGGGGAAAATCTCCCATATTTTTCGTCGCGTGAAGGTCGATGGCCATATCGATGAGATTCTTTCCGCGCTGAAGGAGTCCCGGATGGTCCGTAAGACCTAAGCCTAAAAAGGGTTTGACATGCCGTGAAGACGCATGATATAGTCCCAGGATCGGTTTTCTTTAAAAATCATGTTTAAAATTAAAGATAAAGGGAGGTAGTCCTATCATGGCACTTTTGATCACCAGCGAGTGCATCGCATGCGCAGCGTGTCTGCCCGAATGTCCGAATGAGGCGATCTTCGAGAATCGAAGCGATTGCGAATCGAAGGGATATAAACTGACGGGAGCGGACGGCGGCGGCCAGCTTGCCCACGCCACCAGCGACAACATTTATGTGATCACTTATGAGCGCTGCACGGAGTGTGTCGGCCACTTTGATGAGCCCCAGTGCGCGGCGGTTTGTCCGGTTTCCGATTGCTGTATTCCCGATCCGACCTATCCCGAGAAAACCGAGGTTCTTCTGGCCAAGGCCAGAACGTTAAATCCGGACAAGGAGATCGATCCGGCGCGGGTCTGGAGCGGGGTTCGCAACTAAAGCCGTTTGCGTTCAAGCGCAGCGTTTTAAATTAAAAAAGGGAAAGGTCGATCGGAATCGGCCTTTCCCTTTTTTGTGAGATAATCTACAGCCGGTTCTTGAAGCAGATCACCAGATCGCGCACCGAGATGATCCCGACGATCTTCCCTTTGTCGGTCACGGCGAGATGGCGAATTCCCTTCGTGGCCATCAGATCATTTGCCTCTTTCGCCGTCTTATCGATATCGATTCCGATGACCGGCTGACTCATAATCTTCTCGACCGGCGTGGTATCGGGATTGAGCCCTTCCGCAAGCGCCTTTCGGACAAAATCGGTCTCACTCACGATGCCGATCCGCTCCATCCCTTCGCTGACCAGAAGGGAGCCGATCCGTTTATCCCGCATCTGTTTTGCCGCCTCCCGGAGGGTTGTCTTGGGAGAAATCTCTTGAATATCACGGTGCATCAGAAGGGCCAATGGCGTCATCTTTTCCTCCCTCTCAAATCAATTCGAACGATTGTCGTTGATCAAGTCGATCAATTGCGGAACCACCTCCGATGCGCGCCCAATGAGCAGCGCATCCCGATCGATCATCTCCGAATCGACCGTGTTCACTTCAATCGTAAAGGCCCCATGGGCTTTGGCCAGCGAGGCGAAAGACGCCGCCGGCTGAACAACACCCGATGTCCCGACCACCAAGAAGACCTCCCCCGTCTTACATGCCTCCAGACTCGTCTGCAAATCGGCCGGATCGATCGCCTCGCCAAACCAGACGACATCGGGTCGAAGCAACGCTCCGCAATCTTTGCACGCGGGAAGGGGCGGCAGTTCGAGGGAGCGGTTCTCGGTGATTCGCCCGCAGCCGATACATCGAAGTCGCCAAAGACTCCCATGCAGCTCGATCATCTTCCGGCTTCCGGCCAGCGCGTGAAGCCCATCGACATTCTGGGTGATCAATGTAAAACCGGGACAGGTTTGCTCCAGCAACACCAATGCTGTGTGGGCCGGGTTGGGAGACTTCTCGGCAATGATCTTTCGCCGCCATTGATACCACTCCCAAACGATCTCCGGATGCGACTCGAACGCTTCCGGCGTCGCCAGTTCTTCGGCCCGAAACTGCTTCCAGAGTCCCCCCTCTCCGCGAAACGTCGGAACACCACTGTCGGCTGAAATACCGGCCCCAGTCAGAACGGTGATCGACCGAGCGGACGCGATCCGATCCCGTGCCGCTTTGAGCTCCCCTTCGGTCACGACTGATCCTTCTTAAATTGAATGTGAGTATACCGAATCGCCTCTTCGAAAACAACAAGATCAGATCTCCGCGATCCGGCGCTGGAGCGCTTTTTCGAGATACCCGACGAACTTTATTGACATGTTCCAAGAGATTTGTGTTGACATAAATAAGACTTACTAAGTATTGTAAGCTTTTTGGTAAAAATATCAACGCAAGGAGGCAGGAATGGGGCAAGGCTTGCTTTTGGTAGAACAGGGGAAGTCGCAACGGCGAAGGATCAAAGAGGCTTTAAAGCAAGGATTGACCCCCTATCGGATTTATGAGACCGAAACCGTTCGACAGGGGCTTCGTATCCTCTCCAGAGAAAAGATCGATTTGATTATCTATGACGAGCCCGCCTCCTCCGACCTCCCTCAAAATGATCTCTCCCTTCTTTTTTCTTTCGCTGAGCAAAAACCGGCCCGCGAGATTCCGCTCCTTCTCATCGGGCCTCTCTTGGCGCCGGCCCAAAAACGGAAAATACTCGACCGCGGCGCGTGGGATTACATCGCCCGGCCCTACCGAATTGAAGATCTCCTCCTTCGGGCGGAGGTTCTGTTGCGGATCAAAGCAACCCAAGATAAGCTCAAACAACGCATCCGACAGCTGGAGCGGCTCTCGATTATCGACCCCCTGACGGGACTCTATAACCGCAAGTATCTGAAGGAGTTTCTTCAACGGGAAGTCCGGCGTGCAGAACGGCAGGGAGGCCAAATTTTTTGCATGATGATGGATGTCGATAATTTTAAGAAGATCAATGACGATGCCGGCCATCTCAAAGGAGATCGGGTATTGCAAGAGATCGGCACCATCCTCCGGGAACTCCTTCGAGGTTACGATTTCGCCGCCCGTTACGGCGGAGACGAGTTTACAATTGTCCTCCCGCAGAGGATGGAAGAAAAACAGGCGCTTGAAGTGGCCAATCGAATCCGTCAGACCATTGCCGGAGAGACGTTCGGTGCGACACGGGGGAGGAGAGGGGGCGCTCAGTTCACCGTCAGCATCGGCCTCGCCACGTTTCCCTTCCCCGGCATCGATACAGAGGAGGCGCTCATCGCGGCCGCTGATGATGCGCTTTATGAAGCCAAACGCCATGGGAAAAACTGCGCTGTATTCCATCAATAGAGATCGATCTAGAAATGAATTCATCCGGAGATGGCATGATTGAGGCATTGATACAACTTTTGGGAGAAGAGGAATCCCATTTTGAAATCATCCGTCAGCGCTTCATCGAGATCGGTCCCCCCGCGTTGCCTGCGCTGCAGCGATGCCTCCGGGAAGGATCTTTCCTGATCTCGGAGCGGGCCGACCGTGTGATCGAGTCGATCCGGCTCGAGTCGCTGGACCAGGAGTGGCGATCTTATGCCGAAAAAGATCCTTGTCCTCTGGAGGAGGGGGTCTTCCTGCTGGCACGATTCGCATATCCCGAAATGGATCCGAAAATCTATCAAGCCCAACTTGATAAAATGGCCGCTCTGCTTCGAGAGCGGATTCGATCGGTTTCACCTTCCACGGAAGTGATCCGGCGGATCAATGACTATCTCTTCAACGAGCTTCACTTCTCAGGAAATCGGGAGAACTACTATCTTCCGGAAAATAGCTATATCAATGCCGTCCTTGAAACAAAAAAGGGGATTCCGATCAGCCTATCGGTCGTGATGCTCCTCCTTGGAGAGCGATTGAATCTGCCGCTTTATGGAATCGGAATGCCGGGACATTTTCTGATCGCCTGGTCCGATCGGAAAGAGGAGATCTTCATCGACCCCTTCAACGAAGGAGAGATGCTGACCCGGAATGAGATCGAATCGACCCTCGCCAAAGAAGATCGGGTGCTCCTTAATCAATACCTCCAAAAGGTATCGACCCGTCAGATCATTGCCAGGATGATCCGAAATCTGATTCAAATTTACAATGAAGAGGGAAAGATCGAGAAAAAATCGTGGCTGGAGCGTTTTCACGAACGGGTGCGCGCCGCAAAGTAATGCAACCGGGAGAGATGAATCGAGGCGCTCCCCGTAAGAATAAAAAAGAAACTTACGACGATTCTTCCTCTGGAAGATCTTCTTCGAGGGAAAGGTTCCAGTAGAGATAATCGCGCCAGCTTTCCGGCGTTTTCTTGATGCCGATGGTAATGGTTAAGGAAGGACTCCAATTCGGCTTGACCGGTTTTTTGATCAGCCGCATGTTCGCTTCTTCTGGAGTTCGACCGCTCTTGCGATTATTACAGCGGATGCAGGCGGTCACAATATTTGTCCAGGTCTTCTTTCCCCCCTTTGCAATCGGGACGACGTGATCGAAGGTCAGTTCATCGGCCCGGAACCGCTGGCCGCAGTACTGGCATGAGTGCTTATCCCTCGCGAAGATGTTTCCGCGAGAAAATTTGACCACCCGCTGATTTTTCTTTATTTTGACCAATTCGAGCAGACGAAGCACGGAAGGGAGGCGGAAGGTAATGGAGATTCCATGGACCTCCCGGTCATAAACCTCTAGAACCTCCACTTTCCCCTGACAGAGAAGAAGAATCGCCTTTTTCCAAGGGATGACCCGCAGAGGTTCATAGGTTGCGTTGAGTAGAAGGGTCATTTCCATCGTATTGCGCCTCCCCAAAATTATACCATGTTCAGACGGACTAGATCAGGGTCAAGCAATCTGGAAGAGGAAACACAATACGCGGTTGAGCTTTGGAAAGAAGCCTGATAGGCTTTGGTCTCCCGGCCGGTCGACAAGAAGGTCATCCGAACGAAGTAAAGAACCCCGCCCAAAGGGCGGGGCTTTAAAGACCTAAAACAATTCTAACTGTGACGGATGGTGTTCCTCATGACGATGGTATTGAATATACTTCTTGACTACCTCAGCGGTGACCTGATCTC
>Ga0209810_1001473_pt1 | contig 35149 bp, 24 predicted proteins | sample Coa_R1_7_FD_187159 | JGI IMG/M metagenome (GOLD analysis project Ga0209810, IMG submission 187159) | Surface soil microbial communities from Centralia Pennsylvania, which are recovering from an underground coalmine fire - Coalmine... | ecosystem: Environmental > Terrestrial > Soil > Unclassified... | reverse complement strand
CGGCTGCGCCCGGAGCTGCAGGCGCTTGCGCCGACAGGCGAGCGGCGCATGGGCGCGAACCCGCACGCAAACGGCGGCATCCTGCTGCGGGATTTGCAGATGCCGGAATTTGAGGACTACGCGGTCGATGTGAAGAAGCCGGGCACGCTCACCGCAGAAGCGACCCGCATCCTGGGCGCGTTCCTGCGGGACATTATGCAGCGGAACCTGGCGAGCCGCAACTTCCGAATCGTCAGTCCGGATGAGAACAACTCCAACCGGCTGGATGCGGTGCTGGAGGTGACGGGCCGCGCCTGGGAGGCCGAGCAACTGCCGGAGGACGAGCCGGACGGCCATCTTTCCATCGATGGGCGGGTCATGGAGATCCTGAGCGAGCATACGTGCCAGGGCTGGCTGGAGGGCTATCTGCTCACCGGCCGGCACGGCTTCTTTTCCTGCTATGAGGCGTTCATCCACGTCGTCGATTCCATGTTCAACCAGCACGCGAAGTGGCTCGAAAGAAGCCGCGATATTCCCTGGCGCAAGCCGATCGCCTCCCTCAACTATCTCCTGACGTCCCACGTGTGGCGGCAGGACCATAACGGATTCTCCCATCAGGATCCGGGCTTTCTGGACGTGGCCGTCAACAAGCAGGCGAATGTCGTGCGGATCTATCTGCCCCCGGACGCCAATACGCTGCTTTCGGTCGCCGACCACTGTCTCAAGAGCCGCCACTATGTCAACGTCATCGTGGCCGGCAAACAGCCCGCCTTGCAGTACCTGGACATGGAGGCGGCCATTAAGCACTGCACTGCCGGGATCGGTATCTGGGAATGGGCCAGCAACGACCGGGGCGGCGAGCCGGACGTGGTGATGGCGTGCGCAGGCGACATCCCGACCCTGGAGATTCTGGCCGCCGTCGATCTGCTGCGGCAGCACTATCCGGAGCTCAAAGTGAGGGTGGTCAATGTCGTGGATCTGATGGTGCTGCAGCCCAAAAGCGAGCACCCGCACGGCCTCAGCGACTACGACTTCGACGCGCTCTTTACCACGGACAAGCCCATCATCTTCGCCTTTCACGGCTATCCTTACCTGATCCATCGGCTGACCTACCGCAGAACCAACCATGACAACCTGCACGTGCGCGGCTTTAAGGAGAAAGGCACGACGACGACGCCCTTCGACATGACGGTCGTCAACGACCTGGACCGCTTCCACCTGGTCATGGACGTGATCGACCGGGTCCCTGCGCTGGGCTATCGGGCGGCGTATCTCAAGCAGTACTGCCGGGATAAGCTGCTGGAGCACAAGCGCTACGTCGTCGAGCATGGCGAGGATATGCCCGAAATCCGCGACTGGAAGTGGCCGCACGGAAACTGACCTTTTATGAACATACTCGTGCTCAATGCGGGCAGCGCGACGCTCAAATTCGGCGTTTTCCGGATGGCGGAAAATGGGGCTGGGGAGACGCTGGCGGAAGGGCTGATCGAGGGGGTGAACACGCCCGAGGCGACCCTGCGTCTGACGCCGGCAGGCCAGCCCGAAACGCGCCGGTCCATTGAGGCCGCTACCCCCATTCAGGCGGCGGAGCAGGCCATCCGGGCCTGTTCGGATCTCAAGATAGAGGCGGCAGGCTATCGAGTGGTCCACGGTGGCTCGCGCTTCGTTGCGCCTACCCGCGTCACCCCGGAAATCCTGGAGGAGGTTCGCAAGCTCGATCCTCTGGCGCCATTGCACAACCCCGTAGACCGGGTGGGAATCGAGACCGGGCTGTGCCTGCTGCCCAAGGTCCCTGCGGTGGCGGTCTTCGACACGGCGTTCCATGCTTCCCTGCCGGAGGTCGCCCGGACTTACGCCCTTCCCTGGCAGCTCAGCGAGCGGTCCGGCTTGCGCCGCTACGGTTTTCATGGCATCTCTCATCGCTATGTGTCCGGTCAGTTGCTGGAGCGGCTGGGCCGGGATCCTGCGGGAACGCGCCTCATCACCTGCCATCTCGGCAACGGCGCCAGCCTGTGCGCGCTGCGAGACGGCAAGAGCGTCGAGACGAGCATGGGCCTGACGCCGCTGGAAGGTCTGGTCATGGGCACGCGCTCCGGCGACGTAGACCCCGGTCTGCTGCTCTATCTGCTGCGCGAGGGCGGCATGACGGCCGCAGAGCTGGAGGACGTGCTGGACCACCAGAGCGGGCTGCGCGGCCTGTCCGGGCGCAGCAGCGATCTGCGGACGCTGGAGCAGGCGGCGGCAGAGGGAGATGCGCGGGCCGCGCTGGCGATGGAGGTCTTCGCCTATCGGGTCCGCAAGTATCTCGGCGCCTACGCCGCTGTTTTAGGAGGGTTGGATGCGGTCACTTTTACCGGAGGGATCGGGGAACACTCCGCCGCTATGCGTCAGCGCATCTGCGAAGGACTGGAATTTCTGGGCCTGCGGCTGGACGCGCCGCGCAACGCGGCGGCCATCCCTCCCAATGCCGCGCCGATAAGCAGCGAGGATAGCGCCGTGTCGGTATGGATGATCCCTACCAATGAAGAGCTTCAGATCGCTCGCGAGACCTTCCGTCTCTTACAGGGGCAGGGTCCGTAATTCGCCCAGGCGCGGATTTCCGATCTCGGTCCTGCTGGGCTTCGATAGGGTACTCGGTTGGAAAGTCTACCCTCTTCCCCGGATGCCTGCTCTAAAGCAACAATTAAAATAATATTAAGCTAATGTTAAAACTGTCCCGTTTGGCACAATTCTTGCACGCCTGCTAGTTTGACGGGCAACGCTTGCCGGGTGACCGATCCAGAGGCGCTCCGGCTCCTTTAGCGTAATGACAGGAACCATCCAGCTTAACGACCATGCCCGTGAGCCTCGTTTTCTGCCGGCTCCGGTGAACGAGGATTCCGGCTTCAGGAGCCGATAAGGAGGAAGGTGACATATGATCACCAGACGCTCTCTACTCGCCAGCGCCGCCCTCGGGCTGGCCGCGCCGATGCACCACGCCCAATCGACCGGCAAGAAAGTCTTCCTCGGACTCTCCAAAGACATTGCCTTGCAGGGAGTTGACAAGATTCTTGCCTTCTATCAGTGCAACACCGCCAACGTTCCCTGCAGCGGGCCGCGCGGAATTGTCAACATGGAGGAGTTCTCTGTCATCATGAAGGGTCCCATGGCCAGCCATGCGCCCTGTGATGAGATCACGGAGAACGGCGGGTTCAGTCTCAAATGGACCTGCCTCGTCCGCGCCGATCCCAACACCGCAGGAGGTTTCACCATCTTCGGCCTGCACAAGGGAACCTTCATCTATTCGGACACCTGCGGCAACGTGGCGAAGGGGACCATGGAGGGCACGATCAATTGTGGGACCCATCGCGCGCCCACCTCGGAGACATGCGAAGCCTGCCGGCAACAGATGCACTTCGAGGGCCTGCTCAAGGGTAAGTGTGTCTCGGGGCCGTTGTTCAACCAGTACGGCAGCATAGGAGGGGCGCTCCTGGAGGCCACCTATTCGGGAGATGTCAGCCCCGACTGGCCCATACCAGGCACCTCCACGGGCATCGGCGCCGTCATGGCCCTCGATGGAGTCTACATCTTGCCGTGCCAGTGATCTTCCCTGTTCCCCGATAGGCGCTCACAAAATCCGGCCCCGGTGTTCTTCACCGGGGCCGGGCGCATACCCGCATATCATATGGATTTGGAGCCATCCTCCCGCTAACGGCGAAGTGCTCTCCGCTGTTATCGCCGCCGCCGATGAGCCACAGGAGCGGGAGCCGGGGCCGGGGGCGTGTATTGCCATTCCGGGCCATGGTGAGGCGTGAGGGAGCTGCGTATATCATTGGCCAGCGCAACCAGATTGAACTCGTGATACGTAAATAACACGTAAGCCAATCCGATAAACGCCAGTACGATAAGCACAAAGCAGCATCCTGCGCCGCGGATTTCTCGGTCTTCTCCCATGGTTACCCCTCGCATCCCTGAGGGCCGTCGAAACGGACGGGTGGCCTGAAGATTTCCTTAGTTATCGGAAGGGGCGCGGACGGGCTTTACATGCATTTTTACCGGCTTCCTCCGGCTGAAATACGCGTGCCTGCCGTTAAACGGGCCTGCTTGCCGGAAATTGTTTAAACTTATTCCGCCAAAGCAGCGAAAAGACTTGCATACTGGGCGATTCTGCCGGTACAATACAATCAGCGTCTCACTCGCGTAATCCGTTTTGCTTTTCGCGTAAGATCGCCACACCTTAAACATCTGTTCGTGAAGAGGAGATACATTTTCTCATGTCCCAAACCGACATTGCCCTTGTTGACCCTGCCAGCGCATCCGCCGACCCTACGGAAGTCCCTACCTCCACACTAGGCGTCCCGGCTCCCCGGACAGCCCAGAATGGCGCTGTATCTTCGCCGCTGCGCTCCCAGGAAACCTTTGACGCTTACTGTGCCCAGGTACAGTCTCGGCTGGCAGAACATGCCGCTCTGCGGCGGAGCTTTCTTCAGTCCGCGCACGAGCGGCTGACCCGATTACTGCACACCGCGCGAGCCGTGGAGGATACGACGCTCTACGGCGAGCTCTGGCAGTATCGCGTCGCCGCACAGGAGCTTCTGGAATCGCTCAAGCAGATTCCGCAAGCCCAGGGGGTCGAGGCGCCCTCTGCCCCGCCGTCTGGCTCCTGGCCCACGTATGCGCCTCCCGCTAAGCCGCGTCCTCTGGACCATAACGAGGTCATCCGGCCCGGCGGACCCATCAGCAGCATGCGTCCGGATATGCGTCCCGACATGCGGCCCGGCATGATGCCCCGCCCTGCCTCCGCCATAGGCGGCGCCGAAGCCTGGGGACCGCCCCGCACTTCTCCCGATCAGGCCATCGTGACCACGCGCTTGCCGCGCCGTCCGGTCCGCCCGCTGGCCGATATCGAGGAAGACGCCATGCGGCTGCGAGAGGAGACCCGCGAGTGGAATAGCCGCTGGCCGCTGCGCACGCGAGCAGGCGATCTCGACGTGCCCAACTGCCTGCGATTGCGCGCCCTGGCCTGCCGCCAGAGACGATTGGAAGAGGAAGCCGGCGATACCGAGGTCGCGGAAGTCACCGACCTGGCGAAGGACATCGTGGCGGTCATGGAGGCTGCCGGCGATAACGAGTACACGGTCGCCCTCGACCACAACCTGGAGCCGCATCCGACGGCCTACCAGTGGGGCGAAATGGCGGAGCGCTATCTGGAGATGGCGCGCGCCCAGGAGGCGTTCATCTGGTGGATCCGGCATCGTGGGATGCTGCAGGCCACGGAGGCCCAGCCGCTGGCCGAAGCCATCGCGGCCGTGCAGCAGCGGTTCAACCGCCTGCTCTTCCGCATCGGCGCCCGCGATCCGTTCCAGCAGCAGTTGTTCGATGAGCTGCGCACCTGGGCGCGGGAAGCGCAGTGCTATCTGCATAGCCTGCGTCCCAAAGTGCCGATGGTCGAGCTTATCGAGCGCGCCTCTACCCTGGAGGCGGCGTGGCAGAACGCGCGCCAGCCGATCGCGGAAGAGGAGTTGCGCCGTCAGGCGGTCGATAACGTGATCGCGCTCGTCGGGCGCCAGGACTTCGGAACCGATCCGGAGCATGACGCCGACCGGCTGCGCGCGGCCGTCTGGGAGTGCTGCTCGATGCAGGTCGCTTCCACGGACCGGCGGCTCCGCGAGGCGCTGCTGCCCTGGGCGTCCCTGCTCGAAGGGGATGATCGCTTCAAGGATGTGCTGGGCACCATCCACCTGGAATGGGAGCGGCGTCAGGAGATGGGTTGGCCGGAGGAAGCCGGCGCGCTGGCGGATGCCGATCTGGATGCGCTGAGCGCGGAGCTGGAAGCGGTCCGAGCCCTGACGCGGGGCAAGCGATGCCTGGTGATCGGCGGCCTCAGCCGCGAGGAGAGCCGGCGCAAGCTGGAGGAGACCTTAGAGCTGGGCGAGCTGGTCTGGCCCGTCGCCGGTCCCTCGGATTCCCTGTCCAGCTTCGAGGAAGAGATCCGCGCCTCGGATATCGTGGCCCTGATGACGCGCTTCAGCCGGCAAGAGTGGCATAACGCGGCGGAGATTTGCGAGCGGGAAGGCAAAACGTTTGTTCCGCTTCACTCCGGCCAGGGCATTGAGCCGATCGTTCGCCAATTCCACGAGAAGGCCGGCACGGTCACTCCCGCGCCCACCACGCGGGGACGTAAAAAGCAAGCCTGAAAAACGGAGCCGCTTAACGCCGCTCCTGAGCCATACAGCGGAGCCGAGAAGTCTCGGCTCCGCTTTCTTTTTAACTCCGATCAGCCCTGCACCCCGATGCCGGCGTCCTGATTGGCCCGCTGCAGCAGCGCGATGACCTCCGAATCGGGGACCTGATCGAAGTCACGATACCAGAGGCCGACCGCGCGGAACTGTTCCGGCTGTAGGAGACAGACCAGGTCCTCCACCTCCGGACGGATCGCCTCGGCGGTCTGTGGGGCGCAGACCGGCACGGCCAGCACAATGCGCCGGGGATGCAGTTGCCGCAGGGAGCGGAGGGCGGCCCGCGCGGTAACGCCGGTCGCCAGGCCATCGTCTACCAGGATGGCGGTCTTATCCTCGACAGCCGGCGCGGGGCGGTCGCCGCGATAAAGCTGCAGCCGCCGCTCCATTTCTCGCGTTTCGGCCGCCGTCATTCGGTCCAGCTCCGGCTGGGAAATGCCAAGATACCGGACGGCGAGCGCGTCGAGGACGATGACCCCGCCCGTCGCAATCGCCCCGATGCCCAGCTCCGGCTGACCGGGCGCGCCGAGCTTGCGCGCGACGAGCACATCCAGCGGCGCCCGCAGCGCCTCCGCAATCTCGAAGCCGACGACCACTCCTCCGCGAGGCAGGGCCAGGACGATCGGGTCCTGATCGCGGTAGGGCATCAGCTTCGCGGCCAACTGCCGGCCGGCGTCCTGCCTGTCGTCAAAGACGCGTGTTTCGGAGGAGGCATTATCTCCCAGCATGTTCCCTGACCCCCTCACTCCCTCAGCTTTTCCGCCTGTTCTTTCGTGATGGTGAGGGTGATGACATCATCGTCCGCCGAAGCGATCAGATCGGCGGGGATCTCGACCTCTTTGGGAAACAGGAAGCCTTTACGGACCCTCAACGCCGTGGGCCGGCCGGTCGCCGCGTCGAAGAGGACCCGATCGATCTCCCCGATTTTTTGCCCATCCTGGGTGACCACGTCGCTGTCTGCCGAGAGAACCGCGTTGGCCAGATCTTCCTGCCGCTCCCGCTCCACGACTTCATTCGGAATGGGATTGCCCGCGCTATCCACGTCTTGCGGAAGCGGGATAGGAACCGGATAGATGCCCGGCATGTAGCTGGTGGCGGGATAGGCCAGCGGCCAGAGAAAGCCGCCGAAGGGGCTGCCGATCGTCGGGTAAGGCGCTTCCGGAGGCGGTCCTATGTACTGGCTGGGGTCGAAGCGAGGGTACGCTTTAAGCTGATCCGTGGTAAGCCGCAGAAGCAGGTGGTCCCCCTCCGTTCCTTGCAGCGCCTCCACCGGCAGCTCGACGTCGTCGGGAAGAAACAGATCTTTCTCGACAACGATCTTTTTCACCTGACCGGTAGGCGGATCGAGGACCAGATATTTGACGCGGCCAATGTCCTGCCCATCTTGAGAGCGCACGTGCTCTCCCATCGCGATCTGCATCGCCGTCTCCTTCGAGGGGCAAGCCAGCATACGGGCTGCCCGTCAGAAGTTAGACGGCAGGAGCGCAGGAAAGTTCCAGCACGAGGGTTTAATCCGCTTCCAGGCGGGTGAGCAGCGTCCGCCGCGCCCGGTTGATGCGCGATTTGACCGTGCCCAGAGAAACGCCGGTGCTCCGGGCGATCTCCTCATAGGAGCGCCCCTTCACGAACAGCCCGAGCGCCTCGCGCTGGTGAGACGGCAGGCGCCGGATGCCCTCCGCCAGATGCCGCGACGTCTCCTTTTGCAGGCAGAGGGCTTCCGGCGAGGGAGCCGTGCCGGACAACAGCCTTCCCAATGGCTCTCCTTGCGGCAGGGGCGCATCCAGGCTCAGACAGTTGCGGTGGCTGTCTCGGACACAGGCGTCCAGATAGATATTGTGCACGATGCGCAGGAGCCAGGCGTTGAAGGAGCGTCCGTTCTGGTAGAGATGCAGGCTGGAAAAGAGGCGCAGGAACACCAGGGCCGTGATGTCCCCGGCGTCGCTATCGTTGCCGCTCAGGGAGCGGGCGAAGTTGTAGATAAGGTTCTCATACCGGCGAACGAGCGCGTTCCAGGCGGCAAGGTCCCCGGCCTGGCACCGCAGGATGAGCCGCGTCTGCTCCGGAGTGTCCGTCTGTTTCCGGGCTTCGGACCGCCGGCAGCCGGCAGCGCAGGAGGAGGGAAGGCGAGGAGGGAGATCGGTGTTCTGAAATCGTCTGCGTGCGCTGTCCCCACTGGAGGACGCAACGGGCGTCATGGCCGTCATCTCCGTGTTTCTCTTTCTTTGCGATTATTGGCGCGGTGGCGCATTTATTGGGAAATTGTAACCGCTAGAAACGGCCTTGGGGAAGGGTTTTTCGCTCAAAGGTACAAATCCAACGCCCAAAATACCACCCCTCAGGATGGCGTGACCGGATTTAGCCCCAGGCGGCGCTGCAGCTCGGCATAGCGGCTGCGACCGACAGGCAGCGTCGTGTCGTCCGACATCCGCACCATATAAGAGTGATTGCCCAAAAACAGCAGGGCTTCTACGCCGCCCAGATGGATCAGGCAGGAGTCATGGATTCGCAGAAACCGATCCGCAGGGAGCAGAGTCTCCAACTGCGTGAGCGTGTAGTAGGTGCGGTACTCTCCCTCCCGCGTGCGGATGAAGACGCGCTTATTCCGGGCGACCGCGCACAGGATCTCTTCGACCCGAAGGAGACGGACGGTGTAATCCTCACGGACGGGCAGCCGCTGCAGGGCCGGCGGAACGGTTTCGGCAGGCTCTCCCGCCTGCTCCCGCGCTCGCTTCCGCAGGCGGTTATCGGTCAGGCGCTCCCGCGCCCGCATCAATGTCTGCACCAGGCGGTCGGGCGCGACGGGCTTGACCAGATAGTCCAGCGCGTTCTGCTCGAAGGCTGCCACGGCATGCTCGGAGTATCCGGTAACGAAAACGACCAGCGGTGATGCCTCCTGGTGGAGCAGCGCGCCGGCGGCCTGAAGTCCATCCAGACCGGGCATGCGGATGTCGAGAAAGAGCAGATCCGGATGCAGGTCTTCCACCTGCTGCAGCGCCTGGACGGCCGTTCCGGCTTCGGCGATGACCTGCACCTCCAGCTCTTCCAGGCTCCGCCGCAGATGGGTCCGCGCCAGAGGCTCGTCGTCGACGATCAAGGCGGTCAGCATATTCTGTGTCTGCACCTCTTGCCCCTTCCTGCTGCGTACTGGCCTCTTCATGCTGCCTCCCACGATCGGTTAGAATCGGCAGCTTGAGCATACGCGCTCTGTCTTAAAGACGGCTTAAAAGAAACTTAGAGTTTGATTAGATTCACGGACAGGGCTGCCCAGGCGTCACGGGCTCAAGGCGATTCCTTTCGGGACGCTAAAGGCGGCCAGGGTTCCGGCGCCGGGGCGGCTTAAAAGGCGCACCCGCGCGGAGCGGCCATAGAGTTTTACTAACTGCTCGGTGACGATGCGCAGACCCTGACCGCTTTGGGAGCGGGCCTTCCGCCGGCCTTTATCGGCGACGCCCGCGCCATCGTCCGCCACGGCCACCAGGGTACGCTCCACCCGAGCGCGCACGATAATGCGCACTTTCCCCGGCCCTACCTTCGGCGCGATGCCGTGAACGATGGCGTTCTCGACGAGGGCCTGCAACGTAAATGGCGGGACCTGGGTATAGGCGCAGGCCGCGTCGATCTCCCAGAGGACCTGCAGCCGGTCTCCCAGCCGGTGCTGCTCGATCTCCAGATAGCTGCGCACATACTCGATCTCCTCAGAAAGACAGACCGGGACCTTCGGATCGGCCTCCAGGACACGACGCATCAACTGGCTCAAACGCAGAATCGCGGATTCGGCCTGCCTTGGGTTCATGCCGCACAAGGCCGCGATCGAGGTGAGCGCATTGAACAGAAAATGGGGATGCACACGCGCCCGCAGCGCCGACAACTGGGCTTCCGTCACCAGGACGCGCGCGCGCTCGGCTTCGAGGCGGTGCCGCTCGCTATTCGCGCGCGTCACGGCATCCTGGAGGAAGATCTGCAGGAGCATCACGCCCAGCCCGTTGACGGGAATACTGAAAAGGGCCGGCGCCAACTGCGGCATAAAATAAAAGCCGGGGAGGGCCAGACGGTGCAGCAGCACGGTCGCCGTCTGTGTTCCGATTCCGGCCACGCCTCCGCTCAGCCAGTAATGGCGGCCACCGAAGGCGCGGCGGAAAGCCGCGCTGAGCAGCACCGTGATCGTGAGCGACACTGCCGGATCGATCCACCCCTGCGCTGCCGGATGGATTCCCGCTTGCTTAAGTGGGAAGACCTCTATGCCCAGGAAGACGGTCCCGGCGGCGATCAGCCCGACACGCAGCCCGCCGAAGAGCGTCGCGAACGTGACGATCAGGGTATGCATGATGTACGGCACGTGCGTGCCGGGAAAGAGGATTTCCATCAGTCCTACCAGGCCGAGGATCAGCCCGAGCAGGACCTCATCCCTTTGGGTCTTGCGCTCGCCGAGCAGCAGGGGCAGCATCCGCCCGCGCGCCAGCAGGTAAGCGACCACGGCAAGAAAGCAGGTATCCTCGAAAAAGTCATTGAGTATAGAAAGATAGTAATACATTTGCTTGGAGCAAGTTACACGCCGGCGCGGGGCGCATGGAAGCGGCGTTGAAGATCGGAGTCTACCCGGCGGGGACGACCGGTGCGGCCGTCCAGGGCGACCCAGACGCTTCGAGCGCGCGCCAGCAGCCGGTCGTCTTGCGGCCTCCAGATCTCTACGAACCGCTCGAATCGCGCGCCGGCCGCCTCCCCCACCCAGGTTCGGGCGACCAGATCGTCTCCCGCCAGGGCCGAGGCCAGGTAGTCGATCTCATGTCGCGCCACGACCCAGGCGTAATCCTCTTGCTGCCGGGCGGTAGCGCCCGCCCGCCAGTGGGCGGTCGCCGCCTCCTGTACCCAGCGCAGGTAGACCACGTTGTTGGCGTGGCCCCTGGCGTCGATATCGTCCTCGGTGACTTTCAGCGGGAGCTCGTACACCACCGGCGTGACCAGACTCTCCGCCTGTGGCGCCGGCGAATCAGGCGCGTGTTCCGCCATACTCTCCTTCCGAATCCGTTCTTTCCGCCTCGAAAGGCGGTGGACTTTTCGTTCCCCGGCCCTCCCTGGATTCGGGAAGCCCGCCCTCTATGCCTGCGCGGGTGTGACTTCCGACGTGCAGAAGGCGCAACGCGTCGCGTTCACCGGGATGCTGCTCAGGCAGTAGGGACATTCGCGGGTCGTCGGATCGACCGGTACCTCCGTTTTCTTTCGGGACATCAGCCAGTTGACCGGACGCACGACAAAGAAAAAGACGACGATGGCGATCATCAGAAAGCTGATGATCGCGTTGATAAAGTCGCCGATCAGGAACTTGCTGCCGTTGACGGTGAAGATGACATCCCCGGCGCTGAGCTTGCCGGGAATACCGATCAGCGGCGTAAGTATGTCTTTGGTGAACGCCGTGACCACTCCGGTAAAGGCCGCCCCGATCACCACGCCGACGGCCAGATCCACCACGCTTCCCCGCAGAATGAACGCTTTGAAATCCGAAGCCAGACTCATGGTACGTCCTCCCTTTCTGCAGGCGCCCTTCTTTCCTGCGCCGGCAAATCGATCGCGCATTGTTGTCTTTTTTCTGTCGAAGAGGCGGCTCGCTGCGTTCCTGTCCACATAATAACCGGCAAGCCGATCTTCATGGCTGTGACAAAAGTCATCGCGCCGGATAGGAGCAAGCCAGTATTCTGCTTACGCGCCGGATTTCCTGTCTCCTGGCGCAAGAATTCTAGAAGGAGAGACGATTATGGCGTACGTGATCGCGGAACCCTGTATCGGCATCAAAGATAAAGGCTGTGTGGCAATCTGTCCGGTAGATTGCATTCATGAGGGGGTCTACGAGCAGAACGGGACAACCTACGATATGCTCTTCATCGATCCGGCTGAGTGTATCTGCTGCGGGCTGTGCGAGACGGAGTGTCCGGTCGGGGCCATCTTTCTCGATGTAGACGTTCCGGAGCGGTTTCAGCCGTTCGTCGAGATCAACGCGGACTTCACGCGCAGGCTTCGCCTGGCCCGGCAATGAAAAGTGGCCCCTGGCTTCTGCCAGGGGCCACCCAGAGGCTGTCTGTTGGGTTGGGTTAAGGCAGGCTGACTTTGAGGCTATTGCTCGAAGAGCCGGAGGTGAACTTGGAAGTCACCTTCAGCGCCACCACCGTTCCCGATGTGCCCGCTGTGGAGGGATAGTTGAGGCTGGTGCTCACCGAGGAACCGGCCGCCAGACTGCCTAAACTGACCGGCAAACTGGTGCTGGTAGCGGCCGCTCCCAGGCTCGAAGCAGTGACCTCCAGGCTGTTGGCAGCCAGATACCCGGTGTTCTTGAGGGTGATCTTGGCCGTGAAGGAGCCATCACTGTTCTTTGTCAGGCTCGTCAGCGTTAAGCTCAGGCTGGTTTCTTTGATGCTCAGGCTCTTGTAGCCGGAAGTGCCCGCTCCTGCCGTGTAGACGGTGATCTTGGCCGAGCCAGCCTTAGCGATGTCGGTGGCGGGGACGCTGGCTTTGAGGGAGGTAGCGGACACATAGGTGGTGGTCAGCGCCGTCCCATTCCACTCCACGACCGAGCTAGCGACGAAGTTAGTGCCCGTAGCCGTCAAGGTAAAGGAGGGACCCCCCGCCAGCACCGAACTGGGAGAAATCTTGCTCAGTGTGGGCACCTGCGTGGAACCATTGATGGTGAAGGTCTGCGGGCTGGAGGTGCCGCCGCCGGGACTGGGAGTGACGACCGTCACGCTGGCGGTACCGGCGGTGGCGATGTCGCCGGCAGGCACGGTAGCCGTCAGCGTTGTGCTGTTGACAAAGGTGGTCGTCAGCGCGGTTCCGTTCCAGTCGATGGTCGAGCCGTTGATAAAGTCGGCGCCGCTGGCCGTCAGCGTGAATGAGGAGCCTCCTGCGGTCGCCGATGTCGGGCTGATGCTGCCCAGAACCGGGACCGGGTTGGTGATGGTGAAGGTGGCTGCGCTGGAGGCATGACCATCCGAGTTGGCAACGGTCACGCTGGCCGTGCCCGGCGTGGTAATGTCGGTGGACGGCACGGTCGCGGTCACCTGGCTGGAGGAGACGAAGGTCGTGGACAGCGCCGTCCCATTCCATTTGACGACGGCGCCATTCTGGAAGTTAGCGCCGTTGACGGTCAGGGTGAAAGACGACCCATCCGCCGGGGTCGAGCTGGGGCTGAGGCTGCTGATGGACACGCCTACCGTGACCGCGTATCCGGCCGAGGGAATCCCGTTGGCGACCACGTAAAGCTTCGAGGGACCCGATTCGATATTGGAGGGCACGTCGAAGTTCGTAGAAACGGTGGTCGATCCGGTGGCGACGGCCATGGTGCTATGACCGTGGGTGCGGCAGTAGAAGACGTGGCCGGTGGCGTTATTGACGATGCGCACCAGCGGATAGTTGGTCGCGCCCTGGTAGTCGTCTCCGTAGGAGACGGCTTGGGACAGGCCGTTAAACTGCGTGCCCGAGATCGAGTAGGTGGCGCCGTAATAAGGCGTGGTGGTGCAGCTGGAGATGGTAGGCTGCCATGCAGAGTTGTACGTGCCGCTCGGAGTATAGATTTCTACGTAGTTGTAGTAATCGGTGAACAAGACCTGGCCGGTCGGCAGCATCAGCATGCGCCCATAAAAGGAAGAGACATTCGCCGCCTCGGCGGAGTCTGCTACCTGCGTGAGCGTCGATCCATTGAACTCGAAGAAGTGCGAGGGCGAGTTGCCATAGCCAGGGCTGGCCATGACGAGTACGTTGCCGCTCGGCAGCAGGCAGGCTGGACCATCCGCGACATCGTACTGGCTTCCTCCGATGACCGGAAAACTAGGGGCGGAAGACCAGGCGCCGGTGCTGGAATTGTAGACGGCGTTGCTGCCGTTCCCGCCAAAGCAGATGACGGTGCCGTCTGGACGCAGCACCGCCGGGCCGATCTCCTGGTCCGTCGCATCTACGATGCTGTAGGGCGTGTTGCCGGCGCTGCTCCAGGCGTTCGTGGAGGAATTGAACAGCTCGCTGTTGGGAATGTCGGTGACATCGACCGTCAGCATCTTGCCGTTGGGCAGCAGGGTCCAGTTCTCCTCGTCGAACCGGTCGGCTTTGCCGGAAGTACTCATGTTCGTCCAGGTCAGGTTGCTGGCGTTGAACGATGCCATCTGCCCGTTGAGGATATAAGCCAGGAGTATCGTGCCGTTGGGCAGCACGCAGCTCTGCGCATCGCCAATGTAGGACCAGCCACTCGGTGGACTGACGGAGGTCCAGGTGTTGGCGACCGGATCGTAGATGGCGCCCAGGGTGGTCCATACCTCGGAGTTGCCCCCGTTATACTCTCCGCCATCAACGAGCAGCCGCCCATCAGGCAGTACGGCGGAGGCGTAGTAGAGAGGGGAGTAGCCGCCGGAAGGGGAGGCGATCTGGGACCAGGTGCCGTTCTTGTAGCTGCCGTTGATGTCCGGGGTCAGCTTCCACCAGTCGTTGGCATCGTAATCCTGGCAGAGAACAGTACCGTCGGTGAGCAGGAACAGGCTGCTGCCATAGAAGGATGGCTGGTTGGTCAAGGCCGACCAGCTCTGGGCACGGCCGGGAGCGGCCATGAATAGGCAGGCGAGCAGAATCAATGCTGGGAAGAGTTTTCTGAAGTCGAGCATATGGGAATCCTTGTTGCCTTTCCTTGTGAGAAAATCGACATGATTGCTTCGCGGCCACTGTACCCGATCTCGCGTCGAGGCGATTAAGGCCGGGAGACCAACCGTATTATAATGGCTGAATTGGGCCATGTCAAATAAATGATGGCCGGATACGGGCTAAATTGAGCATTTCTACGCCAAAAACCGGCAAAATAACCTATTGCAAGAGCCTTTCTGCCCCACGGCTGCCTAGCCATCTCCGGCAGGAGGGGAGGGGCGCGATACCGAAACTAAGCGCGAATAGCATAAACTCCTTGTAACACTCTAGGACGCAGGGCGTCAGGATAATGAGTAAGTAAATGGCAAATGGGGATGCGGGACGGGTATTCTTTACTCATGAGTACTCGAAAGGGACAGGAGGCATACGCTCTGTTGAGACTGCGCAGGAAAGATAGGAAAGCCGTTTCCATTATGGTCTGGCTGTGGCTAGTCGGAGGGGTGCTGGCAATGGCCGGCGCTTCGGGGAAAGCCGCGCCAGCACAGGGAGTTAGCAGCCACACGGCAGCGACGTCTGTCGTGGAAGGCACGCACATCACGGCAGACAGTCCGCCTTATCATCTCACCTGGAATGGTACAGGCGGGACCTTTCGCCAGGATGCGCTCGGCGCGGAGCCGGCCCGGAGCATGGCGCTGACCTACCTGCGCGCCGAGCCTGGCCCGGTCGGACACTCGCGGTATCTGGTCTGGTTCCTGGCGAGGGATATGAATCGGTTCGCGCTGCTCTGGTGCTATCTGGATGAGTCGGGAAGCGATTTCTGGTGCTGGCTTTACCGCTACCCCAACAACCTGCTCACCACGCAGCATTTCACCGGAGACTACCGCTTCTCTCCGCCTACGCAGCCGCCGGCTCCCACCAGCGTATCGCTCCAATTGCCTCCCGCGCCCAACTACCTGGGACCCGACTTTACCTACCGGGATTGGACGCGCAATGGCGGTCGATTAGACCATCTGGACCTGCGCGCGGCTGTCTCCGCCTCGGGCCAGCCTGCAGCCGGCAGTCCGGAAAGCGGGGACACGTCCCCGCCGGGGCCTGTCGTCAAGACGCTGACCGGCCTGCGGGTCATCCCGCTGCATGCCATTCACGTCGGAGCCGGCAACGGCTGGCGGCAAGGCGGCTGGGGCGAGCTGCATGCGCTGGCCTACGACTCCACGGGATCGCCTTACTATCTCATTCTGTACAGCAACTCCATACGCGGCTTCGCAGTAGACCTTACCAGCGCCCAGGTCTACATCGCGGATTTCGGACAGAGAGTGGGCTTTGCCGGCGACATGACCGCCTTCGGCGCGCCGGACACTCTCTTCGAAGAACCGACGGAGATGAATGTCCGCCGCTACGAGCGCCATGAGTTCACGCTTACTTCCACGGGCGCCTACGCCAATCCCTTCCTGGATGTGTCGCTGGACGTAGACTTTTACACGCCCACCGGCCGGCGGCTGCTCGTGAGCGGCTTCTGGGACGGCGGCAACGTCTGGCGGTTCCGCTTTACTCCTACACTCCTGGGCGCCTGGCGATGGCGTACGCGCTCCAACGACCCGGACCTGAACGGCCAGGAGGGCACCTTCACCTGCACGGCTACCGCCGAGGACACGGCGAACAAAGGATTCGTGCGGGTGCGGACGGAAGACATCTACCGGCATCAGTTCGCCCATGAAGATGGCACGCCGTTCCTGCCGATCCCGATCCGCGACGCGCTCGACGGAGTCGCTTCGGGAGATGCCGCGGTGCCGCCCAGCGCGGTAGCGGATGAAGAGTCGCCCGCCTTCCTTGCCTTCCGCAAGCGCATCGACGGCTATGCGGCGCTCGGATTCAACCGCCTGATAGGCGGCTACCTGCTCGGCAAGCCCTCGCCCGTCGACGAGGGCGGAGCGCCCTTCCTCAACGGCGATCCCGACCATCCGAACCCGGCCTATTTCCAGTGGCTCGACCGGCGTATCGCGTACTGCAATACGAAGGGCGTCATTCCCGATCTGGGGATCGGCCCGCCGGAACTGCTGGAGTCGATGGATGAGGCGCAACTGCGTGGTCTCTGGCACTACCTGGTGGCGCGCTATGCCGCCTACAACGTCTGCTGGAGCCTTTTTCAGAGTGAGCCGGACTCCGTTTCGCCCGATCTGGGAGAGCGCATGGCAGGCCTGGCGGATTTGACGCATCGCTACGATCCGTACCAGCATCCGCTCACCACCGTGACCACCGGTAATGTGATGCTGCCCCCACCGACATCGGATACCGATCCACAGGATACCGCCGATTTGCCGGACGACGAAGGAATGCGAGAGCTGCTGGCAAATCGCAGGCCTCATAAAACGGACCCGTATGCCGGCTTTGCGGGAACCACGTTCGCGGGGGAGTCGTGGCTGGACGTGATCACGCTCGATGGCGGCGACCTGAATGTGATCGATGCCGACTGGCGGTTCAATAAGCCGGTGGTCATGCTGGACACCAGTATCGTACCGGGCGCGGCCCCGGTCTCTGCGGATACGGCGCGGATACGCATGTGGGAGACACGCATGCGCGGCGGCTACTGGGTCGCCACGGCCGATCCTAACGTGCCGAACAGCCCGGAGGTACAGGCCGCTGCCGCCTGCGGACGCTTCTTCCAGCAGACCCGCTTTTGGCGGCTTATGCCGCGCCCGGAGATGCTGGGCGGGCGGGATGAATCCGATTCGGATAAGCGCCGCCGCGAGCGCGCCGAAGAAGAGGCACGGCAGACGGGACAGCCGCTGCCCCCCGCGCTACCCAACCCAAATCTGAGCCGTCTGTCGTCGTCCATCTTCCTGCGTGCGGATACGGCCTGGGAGTATGTGGTCTACTTCGAAGCCGGAGGCTCAGTGACCCTTGATCTACTCGAAGCGACGGGACCGATCAAGTCTTCCTGGTTCAATCCACGGACCGGCCAGTTCACCGGCCACGAGAGCCTCACGGGCGGCGCCTTCCGTACCTTTGTCGCTCCAGACGCGCGCGACTGGGTCCTCTACATCTCCCGCCGCTAACTGACTGAGGGGGTAAGCAGGTGAGAAAAACTAAATTCCTCCTCTCCTTTACGAAGGAGAGGGGGAGATTTGTAAGGAGGAGGCCGCGCAGACGGCCTTTGCGGTTCAGACCGGGGTTTTAACGCCGGTGCCTGAACTGTTACATTGGCTCTCTGAGAGCGTCTGAATAGATAGGGGAGACGGAGCAGGAGGTAGCAAACGGCCCCATGCTTGATTTTTAGTGTCCCTTATGTTATTATGGGAGAGTCAGTTCCTCCTCGAAGCTTGCCGAAATGGCATCTGGATGCCTTTTGGCGGCCCCATGCCCTGCCGCCAGGGCCGCCCGAAAGAAGCGAAGGACACGCCGGCGCTCCCCTGACTGTCCTGCTGCTCGCTCACATTCCCAAGAAAGGGATGTTCGTATGCCCTGTGACTGGAAGAGCCTCCCGGCGCGATACGGGAGGTGGATATGGCCTCTTCCTATCCTGAGTTTCCTTCTGCTCCTGCTGGCTCTCGGCAGCATAGCCCGCGCCGATGTGCCCAAGGAGTTTCAAGATACCTATCGCCAATTCTATAGTTTTATCCAGCCGAACAACCTGTCCACCACGGTCCAGACGCTGACAGGCTTTGGCTCCCGCATCGCCGGCTATCCCGGCGACCTCAAAGCTGCCGCCTACGTGGAGCAGCAGTTCCGCGCGCTCGGCCTCGAAAACGTCACCAGCGAAGGCTTCGACGTTACCGTCCCCTACGACCCCGGCGTAGACGATCCGCAAAAGGGCGCCTATGCTCAGATCCAGCTTACGGATAAATCGCTCGAACCGCCGCGCCTGCGGATGTATCCGCTCTGGCCCAACCTCGTCCGCACGCCCACCTTGCCCGCCGAAGGGCTGACCGCCCCGCTCATCTACGTCCGCGACGGCAAGCTCGCGAACTTCAACGGCAAGGACGTGGACGGCTCCGTGGTTATGGTGGACTTCAACTGCGCCTCCGATTGGCTGAACGCGCCTCGCCTGGGCGCGAAGGCCGTCATTTTCGTAGCTCCGCAGACCACCCTGCGCGGCGAGGCGGAAGCCAAGTTTATCTCCATTCCCATCGCCATCCCGCGCTTCTGGATGGACCAGGCCGACGCCGCGCCGCTGCTGGCCGCTTGCGAGAGCGGACGGCCCCCGACCGTCAAGCTCACCTGCGAGATGCCCTGGGAGACACGCACCGCCCACACCATCACCGGCTGGATCCCCGGCACCGATCCCCAGCTTAAGAGCCAGATCATCGCCGTCGAAGCCTACTACGACTCGACTTCCGTCGTGCCCACCCTGGCGCCCGGCGCCGATACCACCTGCGGCATCGCCGCCATGCTGGAGATGATCCGCGCTTTCAAGGCGCACCCACCCAAACGGACCATGATGTTCGTCGCCACCAGCGGCCACTTCCAGGCGCTGAAGGGCATCCGGGAATACCTGGAAAAACACATCGACAGTTGGATGCCGCCCAGCATGATCGAGGCGGCTACCGCGAGGGAGAACGCCGGCAAGACCGCTCTCTGGCTGGGCGCTTTCCTGGCTCTCTTCGCTCTGGCCTTCCTATGGGTCCTGGTCCGCCCGCTGCCCAAAGGCGTCTCGCGATTCGGGAAGATGGGCGTCCTGATGACCGTGGGCCTGGTGATCCTGGTTGCGCTAAACGCCCTGTTCTACGCCTCTCCGCGCGACCATGCGCTGCGCAAAGCGCCGGAAATCTACTTCTGGGCCGGCCTCGACCTGACCAGCCAGACCCGCTCCGTCGGCATCTTCTATAAAGGCTGGTTCTACGACTTCCGCGACGACATCCAGGGCAAATTCAGCGACATCGCCCGCGTTTGCCGCGAGAACGCCGAGAAGGTCGGCACGACGATGGGCTTCGACTCCAAGCGTGAGTTCAACGATGGCGTCAACCCCGTCGACGGCAAGGACTGGCGCAACTACATCCCTGGCAAGCCCGCCTTCGACTCCGAAGAGGTGACGATGGCCGGAGGCAATGGGGTCACCTTTGCCACTACCGACGATAGCCGCGCGCTGGTCGATACGCCCTTCGATACGCCGGACCACGTCAACATCGCCAACCTCGCGCGTCAGGTCAAGCTGCTCACCTGCCTGATGTGGCATGTCGTCACGGACACGAATGCGCCGGGCGACGTCAACGCCCAGCGTATGCCCATCACCGACCCTTCCAAATGGTCGCGCATGGCGCTGCAGGGCGGTTTCGCGACGCTGCAGGGCCGCGTGGAAATCTTTAACCCGAAAAAGTCCTTCGTCGCCAGTCCGGACCCGCGCCTGACCGACTCGCTGGTCATCGTGCGCAACCGGACCAAGTCGTTTATGGGCGTGCGCGGCAACATGATCCAGCGGGTCGAATGGACCACGCCGGACAAGATGGCGACCTTGCAGCGGGATGCAAATGGCGATCTCGTCCGGAACGCCAATGGAGACGCGCTCGATATTCATGGCCGCCCGGTGCCGCCGGAAAACTTCTTCGCTTTCCACGGCGTAGCGCCGCTGACTGCTTTTGGGTACAACAAGCCGACGTCCCTGGCCGCCTATCATCTCGACTCGCGGGGCGAGATCGACTACGCGCCCGATCAGGGCATCTCCGGCGCCAAGTTCATTCCGCTCGACGTGATGGTGACGACCGCGACCAAAGAGACGCCCATCATCGTCTTTCGCAGCGTTCCCACCGCCATCTACGATCTGGTCGATCAGCAGTCGCTGCGCGCCCTGACGGGTATCACCATCTACGACGGCGAGACCAATGGCGAGCCGCAGATGTACGGCTATGCCATCGACCCGCAGGACCCGAACATGGTCGGCTCCTACGTCGAGGACGTAGCGGTGCTATTCTCGCAGCCCGGCTCGCGCCTGAAAATCGCCATGAGCAGCGGCCCCGGCGCCACGCGCTTGCTGCTGCTCAACTCGATCTACGATCCCCAGCAGCCGTTCTCCCCGAAGAACGTGCCGGAAGGCATTGGCTATCTCGTCGCCGGAAATCCGAAGGAAGCGCAGAACGCGGAGCTGCTCGGCACGCAGCAGATCCAGTACGACCCGCGCATCGAGATCGCCCGCTCCGGCGCCATCTACAACACCGCCATGCACGTTGCCGAGGATATGTGGAAGCTGGATGACTTCCGCATGCGGCGCCTGGCGAAATACCGCATCCTGGATATGAACAGCACCGAGGGCGTGCCGGGCCTGCATAAGCTCTGCTGGGAATCGCTGCAGAAGGCGAAGACGGACCTGGCCTCCAAAGACTGGGAGCGGTTCGACGCCGACTCGCGGGATGCCTGGGGCTTTGAGAGCCGGGCCTATCCGGATGTCCAGCAAACGGCGGTGGACGTTGTGCAGGGCGTGCTGTTCTACCTGGCGCTGCTGCTGCCGTTCGCCTATTTCTCCGAGCGGCTGCTCTTTGGCTTCTTCGATCTGAAGCGCCAGTTGGGAGTGGCGACGCTGATCTTCCTGATCATCTTCGCCTGCTTCCGCTTCGTCCACCCGGCCTTCGACATCACGATGAATCCCGTGATCGTCCTGCTGGCGTTCATCATGCTCGCCCTGTCCTCCATCGTCATCGCCATGATCTCCGGCAAGTTCGAGGAGCAGCTCAAGCAGATGAATCAGAGCATCAGCGGCATCCACCGGGCCGACATCGGACGGGTGTCGGTGGCGCTGGCTGCGTTCAATCTGGGTATCTCCAATATGCGCCGGCGCAAAGCGCGCACGATGCTGACCTGCATCACGCTGATCCTGCTCACGTTCGTGGTGCTCTCCTTCACCTCGATCGTGCAGACGATGCGCTTCAACGAGGTCCCGGCGCCCAGCGACCACGGCCCCCGCTATAACGGCATCATGATCCGCACGGCTATGTGGGACCCGCTGCAGTTGACCGCCTACCGCCTGCTCGCGGACGAGTACGGTCGCAACCATGCCGTCGGGCCGCGCGCCTGGTTCTTCGGAACGCAGCTCGGAGAGCAGTCGTTCCTGACCTTGAAGCGCGCCGATAAGCAGTACGACGCGAAGGCGCTGGTCGGCCTGTCACCCGCCGAGGCGCAGTTGACTCATCCGCAGGACGCGCTCGAAACCGACGATAAGGGCCATCCCATCGGGCGCTGGTTCCTGCCGGGGGATGTCTACACGATCATCCTGCCGGACGTGATGGCGCAGGCGCTTAGAATCGATTCCGCCGACGTCGGCAAAGCGAAGGTGACCTACGGCGGTGTCGACTATACCGTCATCGGCATCCTTGATTCCCAGAAGCTCAAAAACATCGCCGACCTGGATAACGAGCTGGTCACGCCGGTCGACTTCATCACCATGAACAAGTTGAACCGGCAGGGGCAGGGGAACGCCAATCAGGGCTTCAAGGAGTACATGCACCTGGAGCCGGACATGGTGTTCTTCATCCCTTATAAGACGGCCACAGACCTGGGCGCGGAACTGCGCTCGGTCGCCATCGACTTCAACGATCCTAAGACGGTTCTGCAGCGACTCGACCCGCTGATGCACCGGCTCGACCTGAACCTGTACGCCGGCGAGATCACCAACCCGAACGCGCCGAACCCGCGCGATCGGGGCATCGTCAAGCGTTACTCTTCGATCGCCACGACCTCCTCGCATGGCCTGGAGCTGGTCTTCTTTCCGATCCTGATCGCTGCGCTGATCGTCCTGCAGACGATGCTGGGCTCGGTCTACGAGCGCATCAAGGAGATTCACATCTTCTCCTCCATCGGTCTGGCGCCGAGTCACATTGGGATGCTCTTCATCGCCGAGGCGCTGGTTTACGCCATTCTTGGCTCCGTGGCGGGCTATTTGTTAGGCCAGTTCACGAGCAAAATTCTCGTCTGGACCCACTGGCTGCCGGACCTGTATCTGAACTTCTCCAGCGTCAGCGCGGTCCTGACCACGCTGGTAGTGGTCGGCGTGGTGCTGCTCTCGACCATGTATCCGGCGCGCAAGGCAGCAGAGGTAGCGACACCCGCCATCGACCGTTCTTGGCGTGTGTCGGAGCCGGAGGGCGACCACTGGGTGATCCCGCTGCCCTTCGCGGTGACCGGCGAGCAGGCTTCCGGACTCAACTCCTTCCTGATCGAATGGTTCCAGGCTTATGAGGAGTACAGTATCGGTGACTTCGTGACACAGAACGTGGAGTCGGAGGAGGTCCAGGCCGAGCACGGACTTGCCTATCGCATCCGGTGCATGACGTGGCTGGCGCCCTTCGATCTGGGCGTCTCGCAGCGGGTCGCCATCGAGATCACGCCCACCGATACGACGGACGTGTTCGATATCCGGCTCTTGATCGATCGTGAATCGGGGGACATCTCCAACTGGAAGCGCGTCAACCGGCGCTTCCTCAATACCCTGCGCAAGCAGTTCCTGATCTGGCGTACCCTGAAGCAGGCGGACCGGGAGCGTTACTTGCTGCAGGAGGAGGCTGTCGTGCCGACGGACATGCCGCCCCTAAGCGGCGCGGAGCCGTCGCCGGCGTCATAAGCCCTTCCCTGACCGGGCCGTGAACGGCCCGTCTGGCAGGCCTTCGGCCAACCGCCCTCACGGGCGGATCTAAAGCGGAAGTGAGAGTCCGCGCAGGCGGTCTTTGTGTTTCAGTACCGGGTTTAAAACCGGTGGAAAAGGGTTTCAACCCCGGTGAAAAGGAGAGCGGCGGAGCGTGGCGGAAGAGAGTCAATACGCGCAACTGCGAGAGCAGGTCGAAGCGGAGACGCAAGAAGAGGGTGTAGAAGGCCAGGAAGTCCCCTTTGAGGATGGCTTCAGCGGCAAGTCCATCCTCGGCGCGCTCTTCGTCGCCTTCATTATGCTGCCGGGCGCCCTCTATCTGGGCCTGGTGGCCGGGCAGGGACTGGGGCCAGCGGCAGAGTGGGTGACCATCGTCCTCTTCGCGGAGGTCATGCGCCGCTCATTCCTGCCCATGAAGCGGCAGGAGATCTACATCCTCTACTACGTTGCCGCCTCGCTGACCAGCCTCTGGGCCGAGAAAGGTATCTCTGGTGGGCCGTTCGGCGGCCTCATCTGGAATCAGTATTTCATCCAGACGCCGGTCGCCAGTCTCGTCGCCAAAGACATTCCGCACTGGGTCGTGCCGCCGGTCGGCTCCGTGGCGCTGCTGCACCGCACCTTTTTCAGCATGGATTGGCTCTGGCCGATCGTGCTGCTGGTCGTCAGCCAGGTGCTGGGCCGCGTCAACTCGTTGAGCGCCGGCTACTTCCTATTTCGCATCACCTCCGATATCGAGCGGCTGCCCTTTCCGATGGCGCCGGTGGCCGCCTCGGGGGCGACGGCCCTGGCGGAAGCCGCCAGCAAGGAGGAGTCCTGGCGCTGGCGCATCTTCTCCATCGGTACCATCATCGGCCTGGTCTTCGGGTTTTTCTATATCGCTATTCCCGTCTTTACGGGTGTCGTCTTTGGCAAGGCCTTCCAGCTGATTCCGATCCCATTCTTCGACCTGACCACCAACACCGAATCGTTCCTGCCCGGCGCCCTCACCGGTATCTCCGGCGATCTGGGGAAGGTGCTGACCGGGTTCGTCATTCCCTACCCGATCGTGGCCGGTTCGGCGGCCGGGTCGGTGCTCTGCCGCATCGTGGCCGCGCCCTTCCTCTATCATCTGGGCGTTTTCGGCACGGCCGGGAATAACGGCTGGAGCCGGGGCATGGATGCCATCTACACCAAGCAGGCCACCGATATTAAGTTCTGGTTGTCGATAGGCATCGGCCTGCAGGTCGCGGTGGCGCTCATCGGATTTCTCAGCGTCTTTCAGGCGTTCGCGAATATGCGCCGGCAGAACCGCGACCGGCGCCTGTTTGCACAGGTGCCGCGGGGACGGGGAGACCTGCCGCTCTGGATCCCGATCGCGGCCTGGGTGGCCGTGACGGTCTTCTATCTCTGTCTGACCGAATACCTGCTGCATCTCGATTCCAGGCCGGGCGAGAACCATATGGCCGCCTTCCCGGCCTGGCTGCTCGTCTTCTATGGGCTGATCTGGTCGCCGATCAACTCCTACGTCTCCGCGCGCATGTTCGGAATCACCGGTTCTGGCGTCACCTTCCCCTACCTGAAGCAAGTCTCGATCATGAAGTCGGGATATCAATATGTGGATATTTGGTACGCACCTATCCCCCTCGACGACTTCGGCTGGCTGGCGCAAAAGTTCCGGGAGATTGAGCTGACGCGCACGAAGTTCATCAGCGTCGTCAAAGTGGAAGTCCTGATGCTGTTCGTGATGCTGCCCGCCAGCTTCATCTTCTGGGCCTTCTTCTGGCACACGAGCCAGATCCCTTCCTCCCAGTTCCCCTATGCCAACCAGTTCTGGCCTATCCAGGCAACGATGGAAGCGTTGTTCGATACGATCAACCGGAAGCAGGGCGGCATCACCTGGGTTCGGGATGCGATCAACTTCCCGCGGATCTTCGGCGGCTTAGGCGCCGGGCTGGGGGTCTATGCGGTCTTCAGTATCTTCCGGCTGCCGGTGCTGTTCTACTACGGCTTCATCGGCGGCGCCGGCGATTATCCCCACAACACCATCCCCACGTTTATCGGGGCGTGGCTGGGGAGGAAATATTTCCAGAAGCGATTTGGTGTAGACAACTGGCGCATGTACACGCCGGTGCTGCTGGCGGGTTTCTCCTGCGGCACCGGGCTGATTGCGATGGCCTCCATCGCTCTGGCGCTGATCGCCAAATCGGTCAACTACTTACCGTTCTGATGGCCAATTTGGAGTCGATACTGCATATTGCCCTGGCCGTGACCGTGGTGATGACCGTAGGGCTGTTTGTAGTCGGTTATCTGGTGGGGGCGCGGGCGCGGAACCGGATCACGGCCGGAAGCGTGCTCGCCCTGATCGCTCTGTGCGTGCTGTTCGGGCTGCTCGTGGCGACCTGGCACAATCGGATCGGGCCGGTGGTGACCTGGGAAGCCCTGCTATTCGCGAGTGCGCTGGACATCGCCCTCTTAGGCGGTTTTTTCATGGGAGGGGCGCGCGCCGGGGGCGCGCTGACCCGCGCGAACGCCGTCGGTTTGCTGGTCCTGCTGCTCCTTGCCGCCGATCTGGCGACGGCGTATGCCCGCGCCGAGAAGGTGCGTCAGGCAGCTCACGATCTGGGACTCGACGTGCGCGTCACCAAAATCGAGCCGCCGACGAACCAGGGATGCGCGCAGAACCTGCAGAAACTGTATTTCGCGTTTTCTCAGTATGCCCAGGACTGGGGTTCGCTCCCGCCGGCAGACAACTGGGACGACAATGAGGAGCTGACCGGCAAAGTGCAGCGCAACGAGTGGCTGCACTGTCCCGCCGTCTCCAAGGGGACGGACGACAAGTATGGCTATGCGTACAATACGGAGGTCGCCGGCCGCAGCCTGAATGGCAAGCCGCTCAAAGATCTTCCCAACGCCGCGAAGACACCGCTCCTCTACGACTCGTCGAACCTGGCCAAGAACGCGCACGATGCAATGACCAGTCTGCCGAAACCCGGCCGGCATGAGGGCAAGGACTATATTCTCTATTGCGACGGCCACGTCGAGGCCGTCGCGCCGAAATAGGTTATAGGGAATGGGGAGCGCCTAGGCGAATGCGATAGGTTATCGTAAAAAGAGCGTATAGGAATCAGATTGGATTATGAGTGACGAGGCATGACGACACCGTTGGAAATGGAGAAGCAGCGAGGCATGGAGGCAGCCGAGGTGCCGTTCGGCGAGCGCACGATCATCGGCTGGCAGGGTGTCCGCTGCGTGCTGCCGCCCGGCTGGAACGTCACCGGTTTCTCTCTGGACCGGGATAGTGGGTATCTGCGCGTAGATGCGCCCGGCAACAGCACGATGACGGTTCAAATCCGCTGGACCAATGCCGCCACCGCCAATCCGGGGTCCCCGTCCCTCTATGCGCTGCTCGCGCAGCGCCTGGGGAAGCGACAGCGCCAACAAAAGGCGCCCGTGCAGAAGCCCGACCTGAAGGCGAACCTGGAAAAAATACTGAAGGAGACGGCCAAACAGGCTCGAAGAGGTAAGGCGAGCTTCGAGAGCACGGTCAAGCCGGAGAAGACCGAAGGCGAGCATGGCGAGCGCTCGGCCATCAACTTCTCCTGGAGTGGAGGCGGACGGGGGCAGGGCAAGATTTGGTACTGCGAAACGTGCCACCGCATCATCGTGGCGCAGGTCGTCGGTCTGGCGAAAGACCAGGCAGCCATCGCCACAGTCGCCTCGCAGCTCTTTGCCTCGCTGCACGATCATGCTGAGGGGGAGCATGACCTCTGGGCGCTCTACGATCTGCAGGTAGAGATCCCGCAGGATTTCCGGCTGGAGACTCAGGACCTGCGGGCCGGCTATCTGAACCTGACGTTTGCTCGTGGGGGCGAGAAGATCATCGTGGACCGCTGGGGCCTGGCGAACGTAGCCCTGAAGAAGTTCACGGTACGGGAGTGGTTTACCCGCCATGCGCGCCTCTCGCTGAAACGGCTGGCCGTAGAAGAGGACGAATCCCCACAAGGGCATGCGGTGACTCACGCCGTGGGGCGCTTCTCGCTCCTGGATCGACTTCGGGTCTTGCGGGAGACGCGCGGGTCTCTGCGGCGGTTCCCGACCCTCTATGAAGGCGGCGCCTGGGAGTGCGCCGAAAGCAACAAGATCTATATGGTGCAGGTCCTGCATAGCCGCAGGACGCCGGGCCTCTGGCAGGAGGTGATGCAGCGATGCGTCTGCCACTAAAGACCCGGCTCTACTACACGGTCGGGAAGCATCTGCCGTTCCTGAAAATCCGCCCGCCGAACATAGACCGCCAGGCGGTCCTGACCCTTCGGCCCGGCCGCAACAGCCAACTCTCTTGGGAGAAGCAGGAGACCGGCGAGACCATCCTGAGCGTTCCGCTGAAGCCGCAAGGGGGTCGAATGGGCCGCGTGATGGCGAAATGGTTTCGTATTCCGGAGAACCTGGAGAAGCGCGTGGAGCTGGATGAGGTGGGCGGCTACGTGTGGGAGCTGTGTGACGGCAGCCATACTATTGAATCGATCGTCCAGAAGACCGGCAGGCACTACAAGATGAATCGCCGTGAGGCCGAGGTCTCGGTCACGACCTTCTTACAGATGCTTCACGAGCGCAATTTCATCGGGTTCTACAAGAAGGTGAGCAAACGGGCATAGTGCCGGGCCGTGAACGATCCGTCTGGGAGGCGGCAGAGCCGCCATGCGTAGCGAGCCGGTGCCTTGCACCGTGCCTCGCGAAGAACCGCCCTCACGGGCGGACCTTAAGCGGATGGATATGGGATTCCATCCCGGCGAGGTGGAAGGCGAAAAAGCAGATGAGCGCAGAAGAGCTATCGAAGATGCAGGCGCCGCCGCAGGTGAGGCAGCAGATTCAGCTTCCCTGGAGCAAGGCCTGGCAGATCAGCATCAAGAGCATCAAGATCCGCCTGGGCCGCTCCTTAATCACAGCCTGCGGCATCTTTCTAGGGATTTCCTTCTATGGCTCGGTGCGCGCGGTCGCGCTGTTTCCGATCAGTGGAAACACTTCCGCCGAGGCGCTCGCCGCCCTGCACCGGCAGCAGTGGCTGGCGGTCATGGCGCTGCTGGTCTGCTTCTTCGGTATCATGAACGCGATGCTGATGTCGGTCACCGAGCGATTCAAGGAGATCGGGACCATGAAGTGCCTGGGCGCGCTCGACAGCTTCGTCGTCCGGCTCTTCTTCATCGAGGCGATCTTGATGGGCGTGTTCGCCTCGTTCGCCGGGTGGCTTGCCGGCTGGCTGATCATCACGCTGGTGCATCTCATCTCGGACGGCGTGAGCATCTTCGGGGGCAGTTTCTGGTCGGGAACCTTGTGGCTGATGGTCCAATCGACGCTGATCGGCACGCTTATCACGCTGGTGGCGGCCATTCCGCCGGCCGTGCGGGCCGCGCAGATGCCGCCTGCCGTCGCCCTGCGCTCGGAAATCTAATAAAAACTCATCAAGGAAAAACCATGCGATCCAATGAGTACGTCGTGCGGACGAAGGGACTGATCAAAGAGTTCACGATGGGGGACCAGACGGTATATGCCCTGAATGGCGTGGACCTGGACATCCGGCGCGGCGAGTATATCTCGATCATGGGGCCGTCCGGGTCGGGAAAGTCCACACTGTTCAACGCCATCGGCGGGCTGGACCGGCCTACGTCCGGCTCGGTCTTCATCAACGACGTGGACATGGCGCAGTTGGATGCGCGGGAGCTGGCCTATCTCCGCTGCCATACCATCGGATATATCTTCCAGACGTTCAACCTCATTCCGGTCATGACGGCGCTGGAAAACGTGACCTTGCCGACCATCTTCGCGGGCATGCCCACCGATGATGGGATCGAGCGCGGCATCGAGCTGCTGTCGCTCGTGGGGCTGGAGAAACGCCTGCATCACCGCCCGACGGAGCTTTCCGGAGGGCAGCAGCAGCGCGTCGCCATCGCCCGCGCGCTCGCCAACGATCCCTCGATCATTCTGGCCGACGAGCCGACCGGCAACCTCGACCTCAAGACCGGCAAGGAGATCATTGAGCTGCTGCGCCAACTGAATAAGGAGAAGGGTGTCACGGTCATTTCCGCCACCCACGATCTGAAGATGGTGGATGTTTCCGACCGTGTCGTCTGGATCCGGGACGGCAAGATCGCCAAGATCGAAGAGCGGGCCGACATCGACATCTCGGTCGGCGAGATGGAAGGCGAGCATCTGCTCGCCTAGCGGCCCACCCCCTGTCCCCCTCCCTGGTTCGCTCGCTGCGCTCGCAGGGAGGGGGAACATAACTACTCTCTTATGCCTCTACCTGGGGTGAAGAGAAGCTATTGAGAAAGCGTACTCGCTTCCAACCTAGTCCCCCCTCCCCTAGAATTCCGAAGGTTCGGGGAGGGGTTGGGGGTGGGGGCCTTGTGAGGTCCTTAGGGAGTGGGCAATGGCGCGTCTGCGCGGCAGGGGACTGGGCGCCGGGGTGGCGCTGGGCACGGCGGCGATCGTGCGGATCAAGGGAGGCATCCCGATGCTGCCGGAGGTCCCGCCGCGAATCGCCGAGCGGATCGCCGCGCGCCGCCCGATGGAAACGCCGGAGGTCATTCTGGTCGCGGACGACTATCGCACGGCCCTGGCGCTGTTCGGCTCACTGCCGTGGGGCAAGGTGGTCGGCATCGTCGCGGGCAGCGCCGATCCGGATGCGCCGGTGCCCGGCGTGCCTGCCGTCGTCAATGTTTCCTACCTACTGGACGCCATCGAAGACGACGTGCTGATGCTCGTGGATGCCACGCAGGGAGTGGTCCTGGCCGATCCCAGCGGCATGGCGATCGCGCAGTATCAGGCGGAGCACAGCAGCATCGCGCCTCGGCGGCGCCTCTATCTCGACGATGCCCATCTGCCTGCGCGGACCATCGACGGCAGGGACATTCAAGTCCTGGCGCGCGTCGAGATGGCGGAAGACATTGTACAGGCGCTGGATGCCGGCGCGGACGCGCTCTGCGTGTCTCTGGGCACGCCGCTGCTGCCCGATACCGAAGAGACGGCCCAGCGCCGCAGCCTTCTTAGTCTGCTCTCTCTGACGACCGGCAAACCCGTGCTCCTCGCCGATGACTATGCCCTTCCCCCCCTGGCGCTGCTGGAAGCGGCGGCGCAGGCCGATATCGTGCTGGCCGAGCCTCCACGCGACGATCTGGAGGGGTTGGGACTGGAAGAGCTGGCCTCCGAGCTATGGGAGGCTCAGGGACAGTGCTTCGAGCAGGACATCGCGTGCGGGATGCCCCGTCTGGCCGCGCGCCTGACTTCTCTGGCTGCCTGCGGTCCGCCCGGCAGGGAAACGGAGCGGATGGAGTCGCTGGCGGCGCATGGGGCGACTCGGCTGCTGCTCGACCTGGAAGCGGAGATACTGGACGCGAGCCTGCTGGCGCGCATAGAGGCGCTGGTGGCGGCAGCCTCCGCACACCTGCTTCCGGTGACGGCCGCGGTCGCTTTGCTGGGCTTTGGCGTGAGCGAGGAGGACGATCCGGAGGGAAACATCGAGGCGGCGCTGGGCCTGATCGTCGGGACTGGAATCGCCGGTATCGTGGTCCCTCCGCCGCTTGTCGAGGCGACCAAAGAGCGGATCCGGGGCCTGCATTTCTTCGAGTGCCGCGAGGCGCTGCTACAGTTTCTAGTCGCTGGTGGCTAGTCTCTGGTAAGCGCCTTCCCTTCAGGACACCGGTCTCGCCGACAATTCTCACCTCTTAACTAACAACTAGAAACTAGCAACTTTCTTATGGATGAACGCGGCTTTGTCAGTAAAAAGCGTGGCGACTGGGACCGGCTGGAGGGGCTGATCGCCAAAGCCGGAGGAAGGCAAGGGGTCCGCGGGCTGAGCCGAGAGGAGCTGCTTGCGCTCGGTCCGCTCTATCGACGCGCTTCTTCCGATCTGGCTTATGCGCGCGCGCATGCGATCAGTACGGACCTGGTGACGCATCTTAACGGCCTGGTAGGGCGGGCGCACGCCCTGATGTACGAAGCCGAGACCTCCCGCAGCCCTGCTCGCTCCGTCCTGGATTTCTATCTCTATGAGTTTCCGGCGCTCTTGCAGCGCCACATCCTCTATTTCCTGGCGGCCGTCGTCGCGACGGGGTTAGGCATTGCTTTTGCATACTGGCTGGTTATCCATCAGCCCGATAGGCTGTGGTTGTTCTTTCCCGAAGGGTTCCGGCGGGCGGTTGAAGGATGGAAATCCGGTAAGGTCGCCGATCCTGCCAGCGCGGCGTTCTCCAGTATGCTGATGACACACAACCTGCAAGTCGATCTCGTATCGTTCGCGGCCGGCATTCTCGGTGGTATCCCGACCGCCTGTATGCTGTTTCAAAACGGAGCGACCTTAGGCGCGCTGGCCGCCTTGATGACCCAGGTGCATCATCACAACACCCTCTGGCCCGGCATCCTTCCGCATGGTATTGCGGAGTTCACCGCCATGTTCATCTGCGGCGCGGCAGGCTTTCGGATGGGCATCGCGCTCCTGCTGCCAGGCGTCTATACGCGCCGGGATGCGCTGCGAATTGCCGCGCTGGATGCCGTCAAGCTCGTACTGGGAACGATTCCGCTGACCATTTTTGCCGGAATCATCGAGGGCATGTTCTCGCACCTGGCGATCTCGGCCACCGTTCGCTATACCTTCGCCGGCGTCAACGGCCTGGTCTGGTATCTCTATCTGTTCCTTCCGCGCCGCCGGTCAGCCGGACAAACTGCGCTTCGAGATCGGAACTTGGCTTCTACCTGAAGCGTAGAACCCTACGTGTCCTGGTATCGGCTATCCCGAGGAGAGGGATGGCCCCGATGGGAAGCGTCAACGCCGGCAATGGGAGCCATCACCGCATGACTGAAAACGGAGCCGCCCGCGGGGCCTTACCCGCTGCCCGTGAAGTCCTGGCTCAACTGCGAGCCCGGTTCCCCGACTCTGCGTTTCTGGCGCTGGGGCAGACGGTCTTTTGGGACGAGCCGGTCAAAGCCGTCTTGCGGCGCCTGCTCGACAGCTTCGGGCTGGGCGGCCGGATGGTGCTGGGCATCCACGACACCGACTATTTCGCCAAGACCCGCGTGCGGCTGGACCGGCCGGGCCGCTTCGTCCTCCTGCCGCATAACGATGGGACCACCAAAGACCTCTGGTCGGCGGCGGGCGAAATCTCAACCCTGTTCGGCAGCGAGACGTTTCCCAGCCGCCACGACTATGCCCGCAACGGACTTCCTTTCGACAAGCTGGCGGCCGCCAGCCCGATGGGCCGGCAGGCGTTCATCGACGCGATGACGGAAGCCTGGGGCTGGCGCGGTCTGGTCTATACCGGCTCCCGCGATCTCATCGTCCACCGGCTGGCCCTGCGCGAGGTCGGCGCGGGCATTCTGGAGATGCTGGACTGGGGGTTCGATAACGCGCTGGCGCAGGTCCTGCCGGACTGCTGTCAGGGCGAGGCGCGCAAGGTGGCGGATACGGTCCGGGGCTGGTGTCAGGACTATATCGCCGCCCACCCCGACAAGCACCTCACCCACCTGTATCAGGATCTCCTCCCCAGGCTCTATGCCCTCCTCCTCGGTCAAATACCGGAAAACATCACCGTAGACTGCACGGCCCATCTGCTCCTCCTGAATCTGGAGACGGCTTCGCTGCCGCGCTTCCGGTTCGTCAACCTGTTCCTCGATCCGTCCACGCGAGATACGGCGATCTCCGCCTACAACGCGGCGGTCGCCGGCTCGGAAATCTACACGCTGGACCGGTTCGGGGCAGGCGCGCTGCCCTTCGACGTGGTCGATCCCAGGCATGGGCGCGGGACCTTGCGCGTGACGCCGCGCGTGGTGTTCGTGGAGACGCGCCAGCCGGTGGCGATCGGCCTGAAAAAGCCGGTCGAGTCGGTGCAGGAGCTGGCGGAGGCGCTGACGGCGAAGCTGGGCGATCACGTCACGCTGGTCGGCAAAGCGGTCTCGCTGATCTCCATGCTGGCGCAGGAGTTCATTTTTGTCTTCAATGAAGAAGGCTCGATGTACGTGCGGCGCACGCGCCACATGAACGACCTGCTCGCGCAGCAGGGTATCGCGCTCGACCTGCGGCCGATTCTGCGCATGCGCTACGCGACCTGGGACGCGCTGACCGTCGCGCAGTCCACGTTGCGCCTTCCGGACCATCTGGCAGCCACCTTCGGACGGCAGACGATCACCACGCCGGAGTTCGCCGGTTGCTGGCAGCAGGTGGTGGCCGAGCAGGGGGCGCTCTGTCAGCAGTTGGCGAATACGCGCAAGCCGTTGGAGATGTTGGCGTATCTGGGCACGCGCGATCCGGTGACGCCCTGGGCAGAGAGCCAGACCGCGTACAGGCAGGCGAAAGAGACGCTGCTGGAGCTTCGCCGGAAGGCCGTCGTGATCCAGGAAGCGGTGCAGGAGCGCTATCGACGCCTGGCCGAGCTGAAGGCACGGCAGGTGGCGATTCAACAGGCCAAAGGCGCCCATTTCCGCGCTACGTCCGAATGGACTCCGACCGAAACGGAGCGCCGGGCCGCCTTCGACCAGGAGTTTGCGGAGATCGAGCGGCAGAAGCAGGCGCTATGCACTGAAATACGAGATCTGCGCGCCCAGCGGCGCGCGATAGAGCGCGGCCCGGAAGCGAGCGCCCTCCGCGCCCGATTGGCGGAGATCGAGGAGGCTGCCGAGCTTGCCAAGCTGCAGCTTGTCCGCAACGCCTTGCTGACTATCGAGGGGCTGACGCATACCAACCACCGTCCCTCCGCCTGGTGGCTGCCGATGCTCGACTCCTGCGGCGCCTGGTTCCAGCGCATCGTGGAGACGACCGGGCTGTATACGGAATCCTTACTATCGGATAATGCTTAATCTCACTCCCACAGACCTCACCCCCTAACCCCCTCTCCTTCGTAAGGAGAGGGGGAATTTGTTGCAATGACAGACCATCCTAATTCTATTTCTGATTTGCAGAGAATCAAGCGCCTGTATTTGGTGCTGCTGATCCTGTTCGGCATCATTATCTTGCGGCTGTGGTATCTGCAGATTCTGGAAGGGCCGGCGCTGGCGGCGCAGTCGGAGACGGTGCGCACGCGGCTGATCCACCGGACCGCTCCGCGCGGCGCCATCCTCGACGATAGAGGGCGCGTCTTGGCGACCAGCCGGCCTCGCTTTGTGGTCGCCGTCCTGCCCGATGAGGTCAAGAAGAATCCTGCGGTTCTGCCGCGCCTGGCCGGATTGCTGCACGTGACGCCTGCCGATTTGGAGGCGCTCATCGATCTGAACCGGACGACAGGATTCGATCCGGTGCCTATCGAGCGCGATGTCGATGCCCGGCTGTTGACGGAGGTGGAGGAGCAAAAGCTGGACCTGCCCGGCGTACTGATCCTGAATGACACCGTGCGCGCCTATCCGGATAAGGCGCTGTTCGCGCACGTGCTGGGGGTCGCGCGGCCGATCAGCGCCGAGAAGCTAGGGCAACTGCGCGCGAAGGGGTATCACAGCGGCGATACGATCGGCGTGGAGGGGCTGGAAGCAGCCTATGAGGCCGATCTGCGCGGCAAAGATGGCGGCCAGCGCATTGCCGTGGACGCGCGAGGCCGGATGACGCGCAGCCTGGAGGAGGTCCCGCCGGTCATCGGACACACGCTGCGCCTGTCGCTCGACCGTGATCTGCAACAGGCTGCCTACACGGCGCTCCAGGAGCCGCTTTCTCAAGGCCATCCCGTCGCCGTCGTCGCCCTGGACCCCAACGACGGTGCCGTTCTGGCTTTCGTCAGCACGCCTTCTTACGATCCCAACCGCTATGGCGCGGACTACGCCCGCCTGC